>Ga0302268_1000278_pt1 | contig 32579 bp, 21 predicted proteins | sample III_Bog_E2_1_FD_194554 | JGI IMG/M metagenome (GOLD analysis project Ga0302268, IMG submission 194554) | Peat permafrost microbial communities from Stordalen Mire near Abisko, Sweden - III_Bog_E2_1 | ecosystem: Environmental > Terrestrial > Soil > Wetlands > Peat | place: Sweden: Abisko... | reverse complement strand
GCATGGTCGAGTCGGGTCAGTTGAATTATAGCATTTTCCAAGATATACCTATACAGTTTTCATGCTTTGAGAAGTAAACTTTCCTTAAATGGTAAAATTATACCCGAGAGGTGGGCACAACCACTTGTTAGCAGGCAAAGAACCATAACTTTGAGCTATTTAAGAGTTGGTATTAAAGTGTTCTTGAGTACATTGAACCATTTGAATTGTTTTATTGGCGAGCTATACACTACCCCCTTGAGTGAAGTGACGCTCGACTAAATATATATCAAAAAATCTTTGGTTGACGTCATTTAAATCCATTCCCATAATGCTTACCGCAAACATAAACTTAGTATTTTCTGGATCAACAGAAATAGTAGTTGGCAGGGGGTTGAAAGATGTTTCGGTAGTACTACTCCAGTTAATAATTTGCAAATTGACAGTTTGAAGAGCTATATTCATGAATAAGCCAATGAAGACGCCAACCACTAATATTGAGCATATTCCTCCTGAGGCTGTTTTGTATTCTGATTACTCTTGGTAACGCAGGAACTGCGATGTTGAAAACAGGTCAAACTTTTTCAATAGTTATTGACCATAATGGAGAAGTTTCATTTTTGAGAGTGTATTTTAAAGAACTTCTGGTAAAATAAAGCACTTAAATCAAACATCCAATTTTCTGACGAATATCAATAAAAGCAATTAAAATCAAACCATATTAGAAGAATAATTTAAAAATACTTTTATTAACTTTGGACTGTATACAATTGTATTTAACTTATGGAGATAATGGACTGCTTATTTGCATCATTATCTTTTTCAAACATTATTTCATTATAATATTAAAATGAATAGATAACGCTTATAACGTTCATATAGATTCGATCCCAGTCCTTCTCGCTAACAGCTCGACCTATAGGATCATAACTATAGAATTAAGGAGTTGATTAGAAGTGACCTTTCATTGCTTGAGGATGAGAATTCTTTGCTTAAATTAAAGTGTAAAAATATTGCAGAACTGGAGGAGAAAGTTTAATTGGTTATAAAACAAAATTCACAGCTTCTGTCAGAAAATTAAAAACTGTCTCGGTACTTCCATCAGCAAAAATCATAAAATGAGATATTAAGAAATAAATGTGAAACTTTAAGTGCTCAAAAATATGGAATAGCGTAAGAATTTGAACAGGAAAAAGCTAAATTAATTAATGAGTTATAACACCTAAACGATTAACTGAGATAGGTGTAAACATTAAAATTATCTCAGATCAATGAATTAAAGTCACAATATCAGATAGAGCTACAAAATTTAAAAAGGCAATTAAAAAATTCAGAGAGTTCATCTGAGCAGGAAATCCGCAAGCTTAGAGAGCAGTTGTAAAAGAGAGAGAATGAATTGATGGATATTGGAAATAAATGCAAAAGAATGAATACAGAATCTGATGGTGAGATAATAAGGCTTAAAGAAGATAAGTAAAAATTAAAAAATTAACTGTCATATGCGAAGAGTGATTACTTGAAATAAATTGAGAGTTTAAAATTTAAGTTATAAAATACCTGTAAAGAACAAATTTAATCCTTGAAAAAATCGCATTTCAACAATTTGGAGGAATTATAAATGTAAAATGCCAGATTGAGAGATGGATTGGACGCCAGAGGGAGGGAAATATAGCAATTTGGTTTTAAATTTAACAAACAAAAAATATATTACGAAGACTCAATTAGTTTTTTAAAGAGAGATAATTAAAATTATCGCCAAAAAATGGTAGAAATTGAAAAACAAGGTCATCTTTAAATAGGTGATTTGAGGGAAAAACTTCAATCAATGCATTAAGTCGAAATAGATGAAATTAAAAAAAAGCAGCAACTTCAACTTCAAGCTTTGGAATAAGAAATTTACAGACAATAAAATATCAATAATGGTAAAAATCTTTAAATGGAGCAAATGATCAAGGATAAAGTAGCGACTAGAAATTTATTCGACTCGGAGTTGATCAGAGTAAAAGATTAATACTCCTCTTTATTGCAAAAATACAAATAATTCTAGTTTAAGCATGAAGATGCAAACAGGCAGACAATCAATAGACTGACAGATAAATAAAAGCATATATAATACCTGTAGAAGACAATTGAATCTCAAAAAAAATAAGCATAAAGCGAAAGCAGAGAAAGCAAAAAAATGATCTAAAATTTGAAATAGGAGTTATCGAATGAAAGATCAATGATAGTGGAAAAGGAAGAAGCTTTAAAGAATGAGTTAACAGCTGCAATGCAATAACTTGCAGAAACTAGAAATATAGCTGATTAAAAATAAAGTAGATATGAACATTAAATTGCCCAATTAAAAAATTAACTTACCACAACTAACACTCAACTAGCCAGTAAAGTATAGACCTTGACTGCAAAAAATAAGATTGTTGAAAGATAAAATTAAACTTTAAAAACTAATATTACCTTGAAAGAAAAATAATTTAAAAATTTATTAGAAAAGATACGAGTATCTTCATAACGAGAGAAAAAATTATAAGCCGAAGTAGATGATCTAAGATCCACAATGGTCAAAAAAGATAAAAGAATAAACTAAACTATCACTTAGCAGAACAACAGGATGAAATCAATATTCTCTTAATCTTTGTAAAGCATTAGAAGCGATCATGAAACATCTTTAAAGATAGAAATTAGTAAAAATAAAAATTTACAATAAAAACTAAAAAAGAAAGAGGATGAACTAAATCATCTTCTTGAACTTTACAAAAGCATGACTGAAGAAATATAAACCTTAACTTAACAGTAGGCTAACAAGAAAAATATGACATTGAAATATCCAGGGGCAACAGCTAATTTGCTAGCCAATAAGAATATGTTCGACGTTTATCTCAAGACAAAAGTACTTGATATTTGCGGAAGTGCTTTGAAATAAAATAGGCCTCTTTGATAATATATATATTTATCAATTGAAAGATAATTAGATTATTAGACTGTTATAATTATACATTCATTTGAAAATGATGCGAAATAGAACACCCAGTAAACCCGCAATCGTCGCAATCTCTATTAAAGAAACCCTTTCATAACAAGACCTCGAAGACCTCAAAATAACTTTTGATTTATTTGATGAAGCAGGGACTGGACTCATAAATCCTATTGAAATTCAAAACATTCTTCAATAATTAGGTTTAGACAAGAGAAACTAATCTGTTTTTCGAATGATTTAGGATTTTGATACAAAGGGTCAACAGATAAACTTTGATGATTTCTTGTAAGCAATTTACGGAAGATTAGGAGATACAAAAACAAAATAAGGCCTTCTTAAAATTTTTAATATATACGACTATGAACAGGTGGGGTCAATTAACTTGTAAAAGATAAGGAAGGTGTGCATTGAGCTCGGGTAAACGATGACGGAGGAATAGATTCAGTAAATGATTCATAGCATTCATGTTTTGAATCAAACTGAAGATAATCTAGAATTCTCGTTTTAATAATTCTATTCAATTATTACCAGGAAAAAATATTGATCTGCATTAGTTAAAATCAATGACATTTTATGAGAATCAATGAAGTTACTCACAAGACATAGACAACATTAACCACGATCATCCAGATACAGATAAACAGTAGAAGTCCAGCCCCCATCCCTTATAATAAACTTAAAACTCCTTTGAAATATTTTTCAACTTTGCCTATTTTTAAAAAGATTAATAGCGTCAGCAACAAGTGGGCTCCGAAATAAAGGAAAGGTCCTTCCAGTTGATTGAGGTTTAGAATGCCACTTAATACTCCGGCCAAGATTGTTGTTAAGAGTCTCATACGATCCAATGCTTTTTTGTTTTCCATGATGTGCTTTGGGTTGGAGAAGACTACAATAAATCAGTTTGTACTTTCTTCGCCGCTTATAGCAGATTCATTGATTTATTAGGTTTTTGGTTTATTGACTTGCTGAGCAGCAGTGGGGCGTTTAAAGGTTTTTGGTGGCATTATGTTGAACAAATAATATCTATTTGATGATGTTATAAGATTATATCATATTGCTGATCAAATGTCTAATTACTCGCCATCATTTCCATTATTATGTAAACTTTCGATAAATCCCTTTATTTTTTGGGCATCTTTGCTCTATAGGTCAAGAGCAATTGAAAAATAATAATGAGCTTTATCTACTTTGCCGAGCTTCTTATAAATTTTGCCCAGTAGCATAGGAATTGGGGGTTACTTTGGCATCATTCCTTGCAAAGTTTCAAGTTCCTGGACAGCTTCATCGTATTTCTACAATTTGACTAGAGTATTGGCTTTCTGATATCTGTTGAGTCCATTTTTAGGATCTAAAGATTAAGATTTTTCGAAATACTTTAGAGCTTATTGAAATTATCTGTTGGCAGCAAGAGTCATTCCCATGAAAGAATACAAAACGGGATTCTTATTATTAATTCCCAAAGCCTTGTGAAAATTTTAAGCAGCTTTATCATATTTTTACTGTTTGTAGCTGATATTTCCTAAACCCCACCAGGCACTATAATGCCTTACATCATAGTTTAGTGCTTGCTCAAATGATCTTTTGGCTTTGATAAAATCTTCATTATAAACATGTTCATGACCACAAAGCGAATGAGCATAGGGATTTTGAGGATTCAGTTGGATTGCTCTTGTGAAATATTTTAAGGCTTGCTCATGTTATTTTTGGAGAGATAAACAATTTCCAACTGCAATCCAAGCTTCGGGGGCATAAATTGATTTTTCAAGAGACTGATGGGCAAGATAAGCCAAATCGGTCTGCTTCTTTAAATGCCAAAGACAACTAGAGTAATATTAAACTCCTTCAATTCTATAAGGCTACAGTTTATAAGCCTGCTCATAATACTGAACAGCCTCATTATATCTCACGATTTACATGTAGGCTCTTCCAATAGATGTCAAAACCCATCCAGTATTAAACTGATTTTGAGGTAATTTTTTAAATTATTCAATGGACTCGAGGCAGTTATACATACAAAGATTGTAGTATCCATCAGCAAATTTTTTAAGTAAAGACATCAAATCTATATTAAATGAAGATTACTTGAAGAATCAGTATGGATGCTGTTTTTTCTTTTGGGGAAAACACTCGGTACTGTTCTTTTCATTTTTTACTCTTCCTATTTCCTCTTTTTAATGAGAGGAGTGCTCAGCTTTTTGGGACTATTTTCATAATTTTTCATTTTTAAATCATTGAAAATTTTGCCCGGCATTGCGTGCTCACCCAATTTTCCCAATTTTTAATAAGCTGACCAAAGTGTTGGATTCATTTCCAAAGCTTTCATAAAATAATCCCTTGCATCAGAATACCTCGTTTGTTTCTCACAAATAACACCTAAAAGATATAAGCCATAACTTCCATTAGCCACAAGTTCGTAATTTTTAGTCTTTGATTGATCAGAACCTCCAAGCAAAGCCTTTTCGGCTTCTTTATATTTATTAATCTTGCTGCAACAAAGAGCAAATTTATACCTATTCAGTTCACTTTTTGATTCTTTTAAAATGTAGAACACTTTATAGTGCTTATTTTCTGCCATGTAGCAATCTGCTAAAAGACTTCTTGTTTCTTCGTTATCTTTTTCTGCCAACAGTCGTTCAGCGAGAAAGGTTCCATTGGAGGCAATATGATTTTGAAGCGATTCATTGATTGCTTCGATGAGTTGTAGTTCCAGCTGAGTGTAGTTTTGAGAATCTTAGTCAATCATTTTTAAATTTATAGATTCAAATACAATTTAAACCTGATTATTAATTGAAAATATTAAACAGCTTATTTTTAGATGTTAATTTAATATCTGAATTTATTGGTCCTTTGATTATTAAAGATAGATCCGAAAAATAATATTTTGGCCATTCACTCACCAATTCACAATTAAAATACTATAATATTCGATACAATAGTAGATGGACAAAGTAAGATTTGTATTTAAAAGTCATTTGCTGCCTCCAGTGGTGATGCCTTTCGATAGCATGAACATGTACATGCTAAAAGTATACCCCCAATAATATCACTAATTAAAGCATGTGACTTTAATAGAGAGAAAAAAAAGAGTGTAAGCTAAAAGAGAAGAAATGATGTCAATGAATTAAGTTTTACTGAAGCAAGTAAAAAATACGTTATTAAGGTCTTAATTTTTAAAGAAAAATATATCTTTCCTCTTAAAAATAGTCCTTGTTACTATGATTAACTTGATAAAATTATTCGGAGTAATCTGACTGGAAAAATATCGAAGGAAGAGTATCTTAAATCCATAAAAATGGTTCCCATTATAACTAAATTGAAATGTCATCAGCAATTTGAAGTCAAATATAAACGCTTTAAGGATGAACTTAGCTAAAATTAAAAACTTATTTTTAAGGAAATTGCAGTACTTCCTAACTTTATTTACAATTCTGCTGAGGAATTAGCAGAAAAAGATCATAAAAAATGGGCAGATATTAGTGAAAGCGAAAGAAATGACTATGAGCATATTTTTATCAAATTAGTTGAGGAATATAGTCATGACATACAGAAAGTTCTAACAGCAGCAGATATGGCCAAAAAATAATTATTAAAAGCCATGACTGAATTTTTGGAATACTCCTCCGCCTCAAATATAAAGCAATTACTGCTTTCCTGATGCTATATACATCATAACTATTTCTATTTAATCATAATTACAATTAAATATGTATTTTTTTAAATAAAATTAATGGCGGTGCCAAATGATTTCTTCACGATTAGATAGTGATAATGAAGTAGTTCGAAATAGCAATATCAGTTTCTTTGTTAATTTTTGTTGTATAATTTAGATATAAATATGAACAATTATCTAACAATACAGATTGTTATTCTCCTGGTCTTTTGTACTCAAGCTAAAGTTGAGAAACTGCCTATGGTAACAAATGACTAAACCATTTCATTGAGGATAAATCAATTGATAGAGGTCGATTCTTCTTTCCTACAATTTGGAAAACTTTAAAATATTTACAGCAAATAAGTTGCTTAATTCATCGGATAGTAGGAATATCCCTTTCCAACTTGTTATTAGAACCCTCCTGAAGCTCATTTTATTAGCACTTTCAAACAAACAATTAGTGACTATGTACCTCAACACGGAATAGTGTATGATTTTTAGAAGATGTAAAGTATCATTAATGCAGCAAATAACAGCGCAGTCTCATCGATATCGCAACTCATAATTAAAAAGTGTATTATATGCTGGGAAACGGTCAATTTAAGATATAAACCATTTTAGATGGCAGAAAATTTGTTGAACCCAAATCATATTAAATTAACAGTAAAATTTCAAAGGGAACTATTATAATCATGCATAATGCTAAAAATGGAATCAATAGAGGCTATGGACTTTTTATCAGTCAAAGCTTTGCCTTTCTATTTAATTTATAAACCAATTAAATAGGCATAATCAACCAATACTAACATGCAAAAAACTTTGAATCTGCAATTTATCTTGAAAAATAATTCTTTGCCGTTGCATATGGCAGGGAAGGGATGAAAATATTTTCAATAAATTTTGCCAATCTTACCCTCACTCTCCAAGCCTATTTAAACAAATAAAACTCGGATCTTTAAAACATCAATGATTTAACTTATGATTCTGATCGGAAAATTATGTTTATTCTTGATCGCAAGGCTGGAGTGATCTCAATGCAGCTATTTTTTTCTGGAGACTAACTTTTTACAAAACAAACTCGCTCATAAATCAATCTCAGTCAATGCAATTTAATCTATTATGACAGTTTTAGTTAGGATCTGTATGTTAACTGCCGCGAACTGCATAAGTATCGTATAAATAACTGGCCTATGGTAGATTACAAAGTACTTCCTCCGCAAGATATTTTCATACAGGAAATAACTTCTATTAAAAATGTAGTGGCTTTTATTGGCAGAGAGGTCTTTTAAATAATCTACTCGGAAAGAAAAACTGCTGTTTATAAGAGTAATCTTCTGGATAAGCTTATTCTTACATAAAAATATTTTATCAGTGCCAACTAATATGAAATCATTTTAGGAAGTTATTCGATAATTCCTCCAACTGTTTCATGCACGACAAATGACAAACTTAATTTAGGAAATCACCATATTATCCTTAAAGTTACCGCAGAATGCAATTAAAAATATTTAAATAGAATTAAATATCCACTGGATAAAATAGTAAGAGGGGATAAATGTGTTTACACTGCATGCGAAAATTTAAAAATATGGGAACCTGTCAGTATTGATACCTCTCCCTTTGTTGCTGCTATCATTGTGATTATTGCTTTGGGAATTGCCATAGTCATTTGGCTGGTGTTCTAATTTGTTAATTACAAAAAATTATAATAAAATGTTTCTCATTACCAAGATTTGCCTGAAGAGGGAAGAGGAACATTCCAAGAATAAGATGAAAAGGGCTCAAGTCATTTATCTTTGGAAATGTCTCAAAAAACAAAATAAAATAAATAAAGTAAAGAAAACAATGATCAATAATGATGATATTCCATATCAATTTATTGTCATTATACTGAATAGTATTTCTTTTGGTTATTATATCTTAAAAATAATTATGATCTGCTTATTGTTATGACTATCATTCCTTCAGATTAGGTTATACTTTTTAAATACTTTCGTTACTTCTACAAACACTGTTTTAGGATCAGTTTCTGAACTAACATTCTCACATTTCTTGAGCTAGTCATAATATTTTATTATTTATCTTGTCTCCTGCTGAAATGTGACAAATCTCTTTTTAATACTTTCAAGATTGTCGTCTGAACGGCCACTTGTCTCGCCCCTTTTCAGCAAACGTTGAAGCATTGTCTCCTAACTGCACTCCAGAAACAAGAGAAAAGGTAGGTCCACTTTATCATTCATAATCTTTTCCCAGGTACTAAGATTCTCTATATTTCTGGGAAAACCATCTATCAAAAATCTTCCTCCTGCAAATCCAGCTTTATTCATAGCTTTTTATAATAACATAACTGTGATTTCACTTGGTACAATTTTCCCGTCAACAATGTACTTTTCTATAATTTCTCCATACTGAGAGCCTGGAGTTTTCCTTTCGGCCCGTAGCAAATCGCCTGCTGATAGATGAGTGAATTTAAAATCTTCCTTGATGTGATCACTCTGCGTACCTTTGCCTGATCCTGGACCTCCAAGTATGATGACAACCGTAGCCTTTTCAGTTTGTTTTGATGACATGCAACAAAATTTTAACTATTTATAATCTGCAACAAAAATAAAACCTTCATAATAATATCAGATTTTGTTGAATTGATAATAGTAACGAGTGGATACCATCATTTACTAAATTTATTCTTCATAAGCTAAATCCCTTCTATGTATTGGATCAACAATTCATTATCCTAAGTCCAAGTTTTATTACAGTTCTCTAGAAGTTTAACTGAATGGATAATCTAGGGATCCTCTGTTCTTTGAGCCTTTGAAATTAGTTGCTCATTAATTGTCTCTGTTTTTTATATTGACTTAAGTGTGTTTAGTCGACTGGTCAAGTTTTGGAGATTATTAATATCACTGCTTAGATTGTCGTTGATTTATTTTTGCTTCGAACCGATGAGTACAAAGTGTCTTTGGCTCAAGTGATAATAACAAAATAGCATCATCATAATCGTAGTCAACACAAAAAGCAGAGTTAAATAATTCTTTCGATTCCTCCAGGATGTTGTTTGTATATCTTTGATAGTATGAGCCGATCTGTTGCAAATATCGGTGAGTGAGATGTTCATTCGATTCATTGATATAAAATAATAATAAAATATATTTAAGATTAAGACTTATATTTAGTAGATGCAGTATTGATAAATAATAAAGTGCAAATATTAAAGTATCATGAATAAAGTTGAGAATATTTCATCTGTAATATTTTTCCCTTATCGAAGTGATTTTTTATTTCAACCAAACTGGGGTAATCAAATAAATTTCCATCTTTTATTTATTGCCATTTTTTGTTGTTTGTGCTTTGTTAAATTTCATCAATAGATTTTAGTTGAGAGTTTTAGCCATGTTTACCAAAGCATAAACATAATTTAACATTTTATTTTTTATCCTATTGCCTCTATTGAAGAGATTCCATAAATTGTTTATAGAAACGACATTTTACTTCTTTGTTGCTGATTTACATTTTACAAAATAGAAGATCCAATAATATAGTCTTACCGTTTCCAACTAAATCATTTATAGCTTTGATGATTATCTGTATCATTTCTTCGATTATTGAAAAGTCCAAGAGCAATAAGCTTGCTATTTAGAAAGCTATATTAGTGTTGATGGGAGAAGAAACTTCCTATTTTGATTTGGTTTTAATTAATATTTTGGTTTTCAATGTTCCATGAATTTAATAAGAAGCTCCTATCCTTGCTATTGATTTTTCGTTGACTATTTTTGGTTTTACTATTGGGAAAAACAATACAAAATTTGGTAATAAAACACTTTTTTGTTGTGCTAAGTTTTATGAAATATTTTTACCCAATTGAACCATTAGCTTTTTTAATATTCTTTTAAATCCCTCATCAAAATCAGGTCCTTCATTTTGTAAAATGTACTCTTTAATAGAGTTTTTAACGTACACGACTTTATTTTTAATTATCCTACATAGGAAAAATAGTACCACCAAATAATTTGGTCGTTAATCATAATTCAAATTGATATAAATTGAACTTTAATCGATATGGATACAACTAAAACCAAATCATCTGAAATTGATCTTGCTTTATCTATCAAAGAAACTGCCCCAAACAATTTTGTAAAAATTTCACTAATGATCTTCGGATAGGCAAAAATAAATCGTCGTTCAATTTATTAAAGTAAAAAATCAACAATATTTTTTTTATTGCAGGAAGTGGGGATTGGTGGAGTTCTTTATTTGTTTCTCCTTTGGAAGATTCATGCTTCCATACTCGATGTATTTTGAGACTTTATTTACAATTTATTGAGGATTTTCAGACGCCGCTCGACACATCACACGAATAATAATCGGCTGTTATTCTTGTGCATTTTAGGTCGATTAAGTTCTATGTGGCAACAAAAATTACCCGCAATCTCCAAGAGATGTACTCGTGGAGATTTCCTTTTCTTCTAAAGTTTTTTCATATAATTTGCCAAAATCTGAGATTAAGGTATCTTCTGGATCATAGTAGAGTTAGTTATTAATCCATTTGTCAGTAGTGTTTTTGGAAAACTGCTTCATGATAATATACCAATGATAAAAATTTGGATTGGTTTTTATATTGGGGAAGCCTATGAATAAGGATAAGCTTACGCTTTATGGTTTACAGAATTTGGAATATACGAGCGTCAGTATAACCGGGAAGAGTACTTTTACTGAGATAGGAGTATTTATTCAATCTGGATTATATTTAAGCAGTTTTCACATTATTTTAAAGCATTTTCATCATTCCTTTATTATTTATTATAACATCATTCGCTAATACAGATTATCAAAAAACAAAATCACAGAATAGTTTTCTTTCTAAAAGCCAGAGAAAATCGAACAAGTATATTCAGAATTACAATTGGGTTCATTAATATAGTATTTAATACCATTATGAATCAAATTTAAGAATACAATAAATTATTAGGATAAATATTTAATTTTAGATTTTAGTGATAAAACTCTAAAAGATCTGCTCCATATCTTCGCTGATAATCTTCGTTAATTATTTAAAATTGGTTTTAATGTTTTTTTAAATTTATGATTATTATAATGATATAAATTAATTTTCAGGTTAATAAATCCAAATAATGCTAAATAGATGCCAACATTCAAGAAACTAAGGAACTGGGAGATTAAAATATTTATGATAAATTGAATTAAATTATTAACAGATAATTATTAAGATCATTTGGTCATTTTACGCTATTTCTACGCACTAAACAGTTTGATTGAATTTTCATCTGCTCTTTAAGAGCCAAAGCTTCACTTATTTCTTTTTCTCTTTGCAATCTTTCTGTATCTTTAATGTACTGCTTCTCTCTAAGAGTTTATTTGTTATAGAGGACCGAAGACAAAAAGGACTGACTAGAGTTGATAAATTGACTCTGCTGCATCTCATCAATAGTTTTACTGGAATTGTTGAATGCACCAGTGTTAATCAAAAGGCTATTTTTTGTTCTTTTCGACCGAGATAATCCCTCCTATGCATTATTAATTTTTAGGCATCGACATTCAGATAATGAGGCTGATTTACTTCTCCCTCTTGCGATGATGTTTGATTTAATCGATGATTTTTGATGAAGTTGCTCAATGAGCTTTTCCTCTAATTTTTTATCCTCAATTGATTTTTTCTGACCTAATAGCAATGAACTTACTTGAAAACGAGTCCCAATATTATTGATACACAAATTTATTTTATCATTCACGATTTGTTAGTGTTTTTACCAATTTCTTACCAGCTTTTCTTTATGGATTTTATGAATATTGTTTTGTTTTTAATCTACCAAATTGTATACTAATTTTTCTCTTCCGTGGAGTCGACTTGTCAATTTAATTCGAAGCAGTTAACTTTTTGAAATTTATCGTTCTTCAAAACTTTTTTTGCGACTCACTGCATCCGAATATAGTTATTTTGCTGCGGATTGAGATCGATATTTTTTTTCATTTTTTGCGAGATTATCATTCCAAAATCCTTACATATTTTCATGTATTTCTCTGAATGACTTGACTCTTTCTTTTACATGATTTGCTTATATCTAAATAGTTTCTCACTTTACCTCTGTATGTTTTAAAAGGATACCCTTACGAAGATTGCCTCTTTCCTGCTCGGATTTAATAATTTTATTAATCATGTCTTTTCGATTTTTAGATGATTTCTCTTCGAGGGCTGTTTGCTTATTTTTTAGTTCTGATCGATATTTTAGATTTTGAACAACTATTCGACTGTTTTTTTCTTAGATTGATTCCTCTTTGTTTCTGGCAGATGCCAATATATTTTGATGGGCTAAATGGAAATATTTTTACATTGAAAAGTATGAGTGATTGCACAAGCCACTGGAGTTTTATCTGAACCATTGATCTGACTGATTTTTTAACTGAAAAGACGGTTGAATTATTGCATAGTTTTACTTGAATAATATTGATTAGCAATAATTTTAATGAAATTAAACACTCTTCTAATATCATGCGCATACTTAATTAAAAATAATTTTGTTCATTTATTCTAGCTTGATAGGTTGTGAGATTATGATTTAACAGATGCTTCCCTCTTTGCATCTTTAATTTTATGGTGCATTAATAAAGATATTTCTGTTTACAATTGGAAGTAAAACCGAATATAGAATAGAGAAAGCCTGATAAAGATCAGTAAAAATTAATTTAAACTTTAAAATATGTAGAGATTTTTGGAATTCGATAAAAAGCCTTATCAATAGAATTTATAAATAATTCAATGAATTTTAATCTTTAAAATTGTTTTAAATTTCAATTAGTTTAGAATTAATTATTTTTGTTTTATAAAATATAGGTTATTATGTAGTGTAAAAACAATCAATGAATTCAAAAATATTTACGGCTGTCATTATTACCAATAGGAATAGGCTACAGCCGATCATTTTTCTTTCTTTTATTCTATTCAAAAGTTAACTCACCTTTTGCTTTTTCATAATTTTAAGATTTTAGAGGTGTTAGGTGCCCAATTTTTCCTGTCTTAAAGTATTGTCCAGAAGGTACTGAAGACATTTAGGTACTGCTTTCTCGAGCATTTTTTACTATACTATTCATCTTGAATCCTTCTTGAGAGCTATATTTAGTGGTTCTTTCTTTGACTATCTGAATACAATCTATTTGCGTTCTTTTTATTGTTCTATCATTTCCTTTGTCATTCCATGTAATTTGGGAAAGTTTATGGTCCGTTAACGATAAGTAAATTGTGGCACTCGCCACTCTCTTTTTTCTTAGTTCCATTCTGAGTTGTTCACAATGTTTTAGAACTGATCCTGACTCATGAGAATATTGATAATTGCAGTATACTTCTTAATCTCCTTTTCCTGATAGCGGATTGTGTCCAGCAGCTATTCTTTTTCATCTTAATGTTAATTTTGAACATCTTTCAGTTCAATGAGATTTGCAGTATACTTTTTTTTAATTTCCTTGAACCGTTCCCGCATCTCATCAACCTCCTCATTTAAATTTTTATAATTCTTTTCGATACTTAATAGCTACTCCTCCCTCTTCTCTTTCTCTCGCTGATATTCTTCCTCTTTCTTTTTCTGCTGTTTTAATTTTTATTTCATCTTCTTAATCTTCTCCAGCTCACTTTGATCTCGACTGTCAGGCCCATTATGATCAAAATTCTTCTGTAAAGCCTCTAGTTTTTAGCGAAGTAGATTTTTCTATTATTGCTCACTTTTTAGGAGATTCTCTTTATTTTTGAGTTCATCCTATAATTGCTTGTTTTACTTATTTTCGCCTTATTTGTAAATTATTCTATCTTGGTAGATTATTTATCCTGAAACTGGATTTATTGGAGCAGGTGCCGACATCATTGCCATCGGCAATTTGCCCTCCAGCATCAATTTTAATCTTTTAATCTCCTCGGTGTATTCTCTTAGAAGGGTGTCTTTGGGATCCTCATTTATTTTAGGCTTGTTTTGAATGAATTTAGCACGACTTGCATACCTTAGAGTGCTGAGAGTTTATTCGTAATTGTAGCTAGCTGGAGAAACAGCAGCTATCATTATCGTTTTAGTATTACCACCGAGAGAGTCTTGCAAAAGCCTTGTCAATTTAGAATCTCGATAGGGAATATGATGAGTTTTCCCATCGACTAAGGCTGAAATTACGTTTCCGAGAGCACTGAGAGAAAGATTGATTTTTGTTGCTTCTTTCAAACCTTCTCCCGTTGTTCCAGTTTTACTAGCCCGTTCAGAGCCTGCCAGATCAACGAGATTAAGTTTCGAAGCTTTATATTTATCGTTGCCTTTTTAATCAACATCTTGAGAGTCAATATAGATAGTGAAAATACTATGAGAACGCGAGCTTTCTTTGTTCATATTTGTTTAACGAACAGCACGATTCTTAAATCCAATTTCCATGTACTGTTACATTTTTGCAATAGAATCAACCTTAATCTGTATTAGATCCTTCACAAAAACTCCCTTTTACGGACTTTCCTTCAGTTACATTCGAGCCTTTACATCGTTTCCTAGTAGATCGTGAATCTCTTAATTGTAGATTTCGATGAAGCTACATCGAATGAGATGCGTCTTTGAGGTATCATTTTTGGTAACTGTAATTATTTGACCGAAAGTTCGGGGAATTATGCCTCTAGATTCTTCAGATTAGGTGCCTCCCATCATTGTATGGGTTTTACCGCATCCAGTTTGTCCGTATGCAAAGATAGTCCCATTGTAACCATCAAGCACACTTTCAACCAAAGTGAAGGCACTCTGTTCGTAGATGAGACTTTGAGCTGCATCTGGTGCGAAAACGAAGTCAAAAGAAAAACTTTTCGGTTGTTCTTTAACATCTTCGCGGACAAGGTTAATTTGATTATTTTTGGAATCGACTTCAACGATGCTGACACATCCTAAGTGGACTAAAATGTACCCCTATCAATTTATTTACTATTCATAGGCCTGCAACGGACCATAACTTTGACTGCTTCTGCCATTGGGATCCTGATAAAAATATTATACGATATTTATTGCTTACTTAAGAAACGCCTTATAATTTTCCCCAATCATTTTTTAAGTAATACCTCAGAAAATCAAATTAAAAGGATTAAAAAATGTCATCTGGTGAACTTACAAATATATGCCTTATATGAGTAATTTGATTACTTTATATACTAACAGTTATCTTTATTTATTAAAAATATTATCTGCTGAATTTTGTTCGTTTGCTTTAAATTTGCCATTGAATTCCTCAATTAGCTGAACTTTACTTCGACTAGTAAATTTTATTCATTAAATAGGAATGACTACATACATTTTACTTTCTTATAAAAATTTCACTAAAATAAAAACTCAAAATAATGAATGAAGTGCCCACACATCTGACATAAAAGGAAAGTATTGACTAAAAAAATATGACTCTTATTAAATTGAAAATTCTTCGGGCAACATACTAGCGTTTTTAAAAAATTAAATTTAAAAATATTATCCTCTAAGCATAGAGTTAGTTTAAAAATCAAATCATAAAGTTGATGAAGATAAAGAATTTTTCTATGTAATAATGCCCTGTGTTAATTTTCCTATATTAATGGTTACTAAAGAAAAGGCAACCAAAAATGAGATAACCATATGAGTCTTATTAATGATTGTTTTAAATAAAGGCTAGATCAAATTTGTTTTAAAAGCAAAGAGCATTGGAGTATGATTTAAATCAGTTAAGCTTAGGGTTTGAATAAAATAATAATATTAATGAGTTAGGTGGTCATCAAAGTCATAGGCAACTATTCTTATCAAACGTCTAAATGCCTGGGCGAAGGCGTGTACGGCAAGGTTTATGAGGGCATCTAGCGCGAGTCTAAATAGAAAGTAGCGATTAAAAAGATCGACCTCGCCACATTCACCAACGATAAATATTTATAAAACGCCATCTTCTCTGAAATATATTTGTTGAAGCGATTTAACCATCCAAACATAGTTAAGTTCAAGGATGTATTAAGCTCAAAAAATAGTCTGTACATCATCACTTAATTTTGCAAAAACGGAGATCTCAAATAACTTATGAAACGTAGAAAATTCAAGGAAGAAGAAGTATTCGATTTGATGCGTCAAATACTCAATGGTTTCAGTGAACTTATCAGAGAAAAAATTGTCCATCGAGATCTCAAACCAGCTAATATACTTATCAATGAGGGAGTTTACAAAATAGGGGATTTTGGTTTTGCCAAATATGTTGATAATTTTGGCTCACAAATGCTTAAATCATGCGTGGGCAGTCCCATTTATATGGCTCCACAGATTCTTGAAAGAAGCCAGTATACAACTAAATGTGATATATGGTCTCTCGGAGTTATTTTTTACGAAATGATATTTGGTTACCCGCCTTGGAAAGCCAGAGATGAAAATTAATTGCTTAGAGGCATAAAGACAATATCGATTACTCATATACTTAAGAGGAATAGCTTAACAACTAAAGCTAACTAATTTTTGAAAAAAACGCTCGCTTATAGCGAAGAAGAGAGGATTGGATGGTCTGATCTATTCGAGATGTTTGGCCAAAAATCAATTGAGAAAATTATTGATAATGTGGATAGTGGAAGACCTCAAATTCAGCAGTCATCTAAAGATAGAAATGTAAGGTTGGCAGCAAATAGTGTAAATTCATGGAGTCAACAGCAATTAACTCCTCAAAATAATTCTTTGACAGTCAACATGTATTCTAACAGACCAGCGGCCACGTCTGTTCAACAACCTTCCGTGATGGCAAAATAATCCTCAGAACGTGATCGCAAGCCATATAGCTCACAGAATCAACAACTCTAAAATGTAACAATTCTTCGACAATTCTGCATATTTTATCACTATTATTTGGTGGAGCTATTTGTTCAGATAAACTATATCAAACTAAGCTTGGGCCACATTGAGCTTATTCTTCGCTTATATTACACTCTGTCCATTTTAATTAAATACAAAAGTACTTATTGCATCAGTATTATGAGCATTCACTCTAAGTATGATTAACTTTATTCAGAAACAGCAAACAGCTTGAAGATCTCTATAAAAAGATGAAAGTCTAGCACGAAACATACGAACTTATTTATAACGATATTCTATCCAGAATATAAAAGGAAGGTTTAATCAAGAAAATTAAATCCTAAATGTCTGAAACAATAGGCTATGGTGATATCATCAACGAATAAAAAACTTAAAAGATAGAAAGTAATTTCATTTTAAAGTAGATATGATGATTAAATATGCTCACTAAATGGCCGAGGTAGTCGGAGATTAAGTTAGAAGGAGATCAAAGAATATGAAAGAGTTCACAATTGTCTAGATCTTAGAGAACATTGTTGACGTCCTTTCTCTCGGAATTGGCAAAATCAAAGCTTTAAAATAGCTTAAATAAGATTCAAAAGCAGAAGATTAGGATATGAGGGACTATGTGACCAAAGTCATAAGCAAGCTGGACAAAGTAAGTTCCAACATTTGATGAAGCCATTGATATGCATTTCACTCATAATTAATAATTAATGCAAATGATTATCAAAATAAATTTAAAAGATCAATAACCGCATTATATGATTTTACTGATAGAAAATTGTACTCTTCCTTGAAATTTATTTGTCCACTTGTCAAAATTTTTCTGATTGCTCAATAATTTTGAGATATCCTGAACATTGTTAAAGTTAGACTCAATTTAATTAGTGATGAGATCTTTTAAAGATAAAATTTATTTTCTTATTCGACGCCATTCAACTTTTATCATGTTGTAATGCAAACAACTCCTACTCAATATTTTGCCTGTTAATGGATCCACTATCGTTAATAAATTGCTAAAGAGTGGGTATGAACTATCTGCGTATTGACGTAAGAATGGTTATATTTAATTGTTTGCGACAAAACATGATTAACTGACATTTCCTAGGGTAACTGTTTGATGTTCATTATCAAAATCTTATCCATAAAACTTTAGAAACTCTAGCAAAATTTAGCAGTCTGCATCTTATCTTGATTCTTTAAACTATTTATAATATGCAGCAAGCATCATAAATTGGCAATATGAACCCAGTCCTCCACTATAATTTTACTTCCATCCTCGCAAAGAAAAACTATATTTTAAAGCCAATAGTATTCGATGCATTGAAGGATAATTAGCTAAATGGCTTCTCATAAATTAAGTTGAATTAGAATTGCCTTAATTTTCATTGTTTGGAAAACTGATATCTACATTTACAATTGTTCCTTTGCTTGGGTCTTTCATGTCTAAATTCTGTGAAAGAATTGGATTAAAAAAATTCATGTAATCTGATTTTATTTTTGTAAGGCAATAATTTATTGAAGTATCAATTGATAGTCTTACCAAAGATTTTTTACTTTTGGAAAGATGAGTTGAGCAAGAAATGACCCATCCCATTGCATTGATATAGATGGCAATATTGGTTAAATAGTCATTAATGAGTTCTCTAGAATTGCAAGGCAACTGACATATCATAATATCAATGTCTGATGAAGGAAGGGCCAATCCAATTGCATTTGAACCAAACAAAACAGCATTTGATGTTGGATATAAGCACTTAATGAAATGACTGACTCTTTAAAAGGCAATAGCTTTGCTTTAATAAATTTTATTACTCTTAATGCTCAAGTCATCCACCATCGATATCAACTGATTATTAATTATAGTTTTCATTACTTTTTCTTTAAAGGATTCTTTAATGTTTTGATTCAACTTATTTTGGTCTTTTTGTTTTCTTCTTCTTTTTTTGTTAACAAAATCAGTTTCGGAAGCATTTTTATTAATTTCATCTTCACTTTATTGATAGTCATTTACCTTTTTATCTTCTACTTCAGGATAGCTACGATTTCTCTTAAATTTTGCGCCATCTGCTTGATCTATATGGTCAGAATATTTTTCTTTATCTTCATTGGGATTTTTTTGAGAAGTGATTGTTTAGCATTCTTGATGATGCCCTACTTCATCAAGAAAGGTCATTTCTTATGACTGAGCTATATTGAAAGATATCTTTTAATTGAACTTATTCTCTAATTGTAAATGACACTATTCATTTTAGCAATGCTCTGATCTACAAATACTTGTTTTGATAGACTACTTTTCTATTTTTTCATCATTTTTTTCATTCTAATTAAAACTTGAATCATGAAGTTCTTGCTAATTTGCTAACGTTATTTAGACTTTTAATCTATTTTACCTTTAATTATTTTCTTATTTATCTTGCTTATTTTTCTTTTTACGTTTCTTCTTTTTTTAGGCATCTACGTCATTCAAGATAAAATCTGATAACTTTTACCGAATTTCTTCTTCATAAAATTTAATAGTTTAGAGTATTTTTTCATTGTTCGTAAGGTACCCATTCTCTATTTATTTGAGAGTTAATGCCAACATATGCAAAGACTATTTGTTTGCATTTTGCTTTACCATGTGCTATTGAAGGCTTCTAATTTTGAAATAATGATCTTTTCTGTTAAAATAATAACGGAGAATGGATTTTTCGAGCTCATTTGCCAACCATTCTTGAAGTGAGTGAAAACTACTGCTATTGAACCACAATAAATTTTATTCGGGGTTTTCTCGATTAAGTGATCTTGATAAAGAAGACAGTACCGATTGGGCAATTAAAATATCTTAGAGCTGCTGATTTCATTTAGCCATTCTATGATTTTGGGTGCCGCAATTTGCTTAACATCCAAATATATCTTGGATTTATCTGTGATGGCAATTCGGATGTAATCCAAAATTAAGCTTGATTGAAAAAGGGAACGAGAAATAGGTAGTTTGCACACTCTGGAAGAGGGCAGGTGAATTAGCTTGTCCTTGCTGGTAGAATAATTTTTGAGGAACTGTTCAATAAATTCGGTATTATCGATGAGAGTAGAAGCAAGTAAATCTTGGCGTGAAAGCTTTAGAAACCTACAATATGACGAAAATAAGAAAAATATATCTGAACAAGAGAAAAACCTGGGCGAATATTGAGCAAAGTCAACATTCACTGGCTTAACTTTTGTTCAAGCTAAAATTCTTACCAGGCTATTAGCTAACTACGAGAAGGTAAGTTAGCTTGCTTAGATTTCCCATTTACAGGCTGAAGGAGAGGGCCTGGCAAAGTAAATTTAGGATTAAATAGAGCAAGTTCAAAAGGATTTAAACCCACTTAGAAGCATTTATTGGCAAGGGAGGAATTTAATTTGGTCTGGAGACCAAAGTTATTTAGTGTCATTCTTCGAATTGTCGAGGTTTTCTAAAAATAAATGATATGTTCAATAGATATATTCGCTATTAATATTGTCCTGAGAAGTTTTTAACAAATTAGATTCTACCTTTAAGTCCCAATATGAGTATCTTATTGATGGTCATCTCTATTTTTATGTAATTTACAGTTATCTCTAAACCCTTTATTTTTCCTGACGAATTATGAATTTTATTAATAAAATCGAAGATTTCTAAAAAACCAAATAACGTCTTGACATAAGAAGTATAAAAAACAAATAATAAGAGTATTAATACAAAATTGACGAGTCTTTGGAAAAGAAAATTATGAAAAAAAATTTTTGAAGAAAAAGCATTTGAAAATATTGCTTTCTGAACTTGAATTTCCTCCACTTTATTTAAATTTATAGGAGATAAGTATTTCCCAATAAAGTAAAATATATAAGCTATTATTATTTGATAAAATTAAAATTAATGCTACCATCTATTTTCTATTAATGAACAAAATAGTTTTAATATTAATTTATCATTTAATTACAAATAACATTTTTAAAATAAGGAATTTAAACAATACAAGATTTATTTGCTATTGCTTAATAGTATTCACTACAAATTTTGATTTTGAATTTTTTTAGATTTACTTTTAGCAATGCTTTATTTATGGGAAGACTTCATTTTTTATTATTTTATATAATCTAACATCATTGGGGTCCTTGGTTTTTTATGACATCTTAATGATTTTGTAAAATATCCAAAATCAAAAATATATATATATCAAATGAATATTGTACCCACAAATCCATTTTAATCTAAAAAAACTCTGATAAATTAATCATCCTCTCTTCTAAGATATGGAGAAGAAAGAATTACACTTTTTAATATTCTGCTTTAAGATAAAAAATTGATAAAAAATTCAATGAAGCCTTCAGTTAGTGATGTCTAGTAGAATATACTGAAGAGATATCAAATCAAAATGATCTAACTTAACAACCAACTTCCATAATAATCTCGAAATCTTCTTAACGAAAGTAAATAAAAAACTGTAAAAAAACGCTTAACAAATTTTCAATAAACTAAGGAGTTAAAAAGCTAAACTATTTTAATTAACCCTTTTCAAACAAATAAATTAATTGAATCAAATATTGAAAAAAACTCAATTTTAATAAAAAATTGCAAAGATACTAATACTGTAAATACAAAGAGTGTAGGTAATGAACGCCAACTGACAAGAAAATAAATAATGCGGCTTCGTAATGAAATTAGATAGAAGGAAGAACAATGCAAGAGAAAGTAAGGTAGTGTGATAAATCTCTATAAAATTAGCAAACAACCTAAGTAGTATATTTATAATATAGGCATTCATACTCTAACAACGATAAGCATCCTGATAAGAGTATGACATTTGCCCAATTAAGTTCATATTCATTCAAAGTTCCTTCATTAGTAGAATGATTTAAAATCTAATATTTGTCCTTATTCACAGTATTTTAATCATTATTCCTCATCAATTACTGGTTATTTTTTCCTTTTTTAGTTTTGTGTGACTTCTGCCTTTAAGAGACAGTATTCGTAAAACTTTAAAATTTTTCTGCATTATTTTAGTTTTGATTTCTGTTGTCCGGATTCTTGTAAACAGGAGAAATATTTTTTGATATATTTGTTGCATGCCTCGTATACATAATCATCTGGGAAATCAGTCATTTTTAATTAAAGTAATAAACCTCGATATTTGCAATATATATTCCATGATTAAGTGATTTTATATTGAGAATTTTACAACAAAATTAATTTAATTATGATTGACATTAATATTATTATCTATTTATCTTCGTGTTTCTATTTTTCTGATAAGTATATTTTATCCAACTTGCATAAGATTGATAATATAAGCATCAAAGTAATTTTTATAAAAATTTGAAATCATGAAAAAGATAGTTTTTGTTTAAAAATAATAGCATACATATGATCCCGTCTAAGCTTTCTTTAAAAAGAAAGCACCTTCAGTTCCAAAAAGCTCAAATCCTCTGTCTAAACCTCCTTCCAAACAAGTTGCAGAGAAAAAGATGAGTAATATTATGCAAAAAATATAAAAACCAGCAGTGAATCAGATAAATTCAGAGATAACAACAAAGATGGGCACAACAGGATAAATTCAAGTGGCGGGAAAGCCTAAACCATATCCAACAAAATAATAAATACTTAAAACAAGAGATTTGAGCAAAACTAATATAAAAAAAGTCATTAAAGTTGCGGCAAAGGATGAAAATATTTTTAACTTATCAAATTAAAAAGTTATTGAGCCAAAAATCTCCAACTAAGAAATGGAAGACAGTATATAAAAATTGAAGCTATAAGCAATCAAAAGCAAACCACCCAAAAAATAAGTTAAATCAACTAACAAGGATAAAGAAGATATTATGATTCAAAAGGTCCAGTAATTCGAAAGCAGAGAACAATAATATATCCGAAAATTATAATAGTTTGAAGTTAAATAATAAAAATATGTTAAAAATGAGCAAAAAATGAGTAAAATCCAAAAATAACTTAAGGCTGCTCTTCAAAAAAGTCGTGAGGGGGAGTCAGCAATATCAAACCTAAAGGATAAATAAAATCAAATAAAAGAAATGTTACAAGGTAATGAAATACCTTTTAATAAAAAACGAGAAGTAATTCTAAATAATAAGATAAAATAACTAAAGCGCTTAAATCGATAGCTAGTTCTTCGTATAAAAAACTACAAAGGAACCGACTTAGTTGAAATAGCCACTCAGCAGAACAGAGAAGAAATTACAAAATAACTTTATTCCATATCAGTTTAAGAATAATTAAAATCTTAAATGAATGCTGAGATGGAATCGATGATAGCACAACTTATAGATAATCTTAATAAATATTTAGCAGAAAAAATCAAAGCTAAAGGGACAAAAATGAGTTTGAATGCTTAACAGACCTTTCTTCTCGAGCTAATAAATATATCATAAAAGATTTCATTAAATTTTTTAAACAATTATGATTTGTGCCCACTTCTCAAGACTAACTAATAAGCAATATCTTCATACTCTATACTTGAACAGTATAAAAACTGCAATGAGATGACAAAGATAATTGATAGATTTCACTTGAATTTCAACCTTTCTAAGGAAAATATGGAAATAATACAGCATCTGCAAAAAGGATAGGATGAAAAGCCTAAGATAAAAGCTGAGATTAAAAAATAATCTTTGAAAAAGGACATAGATAAAACTAAAATTATGGATTATTTTAAAATATTTCAGCAAAAATCAAATTATAATGAAATTCTACTGATTCAAAAGATCTGTTAATTGTAGTTAATCAAGGATTGGGTTAATAAAACTAATTTAAAAATAAATGAAGAACTGACCTCAATATCGAAGATCTTTAATGAGATTAAAGATATAGTTTAGTTGGGCCCAAATGGGAAGTAAAGCTTATTTTATTATCTCTCAACAAATATCTCTCTCCTTTAGGTAAAATTTCCAGATTTAAAGAAAAAAATAAAAGAAATTAACTCTAATTTTATAAATTTAGAAATTAATTGATTTAAAACTTAAAATTATTTATTTTTTCCTTGGTCTGCAATAAATTTTGACAAAGAATTACTTTCATGATATATATCATTTTTGTAAAATATTTGTATAAAAATATATAAATATAAGTTTTATTTATTGTCTTTTAATTATGAGTTTGCTATTTATTTTAATGATATGTGGTAGATCAATCAAATAAACTCATTTAATACTACGACTCATTTGGAGGATGCGTTCGACTCGTTGCTAAAGTGTTTAGCCATTTTAATCGACGGCTCTGTTTCGCGAACTAACAAAAGAAGTACTGCTAGGCATCTTTCTTGCAGAATTATTATCAGATGAGTTTATTGCAGAATATGAGTTTGATATTTTTGTTCTTTCTTGATAAAACTCATCATTAATATATTTTTGAATATTTGGCTTTATTTATTCATCATAGTATTTCTTCTTTTCAGAAGAATACTATCTTTTTGGTTATTATATTCTTGCTTGAGGATTGTACATATAAGGCTAAGATTCTGGAAACTGCTGTTTTGGATCACTTTGATAAGAATTTTGAGAAAAACTATGAATAAAAGGTTTTTGCGGACTAACATTTGTTGGAACCATATTTGAGGAAAACGGATGAAAATGTTCTTAAGTTTATTACTCTTCTTTTGGATTTTAATGAATTAATTCTATCACACGCAATTTATTTTGAAGAGTTGCTGAAGACATTAGACTTTGGTTATTTGGACCAATTCTTGAATAAGCATAGTTAGGAGTGGAAATTGCAATGCTGTTTGAATTCAACGGCAATCCTTGTCCAGGAGGAAGATTGATTGATGGAGGTAATTGTCCTGGAGATAAAATTAAATATTGAGGTTGCACATGAGGAGGATTCAATTGATAAGGTTTTGGAGAATTAACTCCAACAGGTGGTGCTTTATTGATATTTCTTATTTCTTGCTGTTCTGTCTCTTTTGGTATTTTTTCATTGTTACTATTTAAAAAAACAAGCAAGCTAAGCTCTGAAACTCCTATTCTTTCTTCAACCTCGTATCTCAACATTTCTGCAATGCAATCAGCAATCATGGGTGAGTAAAGGGACTATACTTTAATTAATCTTTCCTTGATGGCTGAATAAATAAACAGTTACTTTTGTCAACAAGAGAATAGCTTTCTTAATCATAACACTAAGCTGAAGGTTAAAGAGTGCAAAACTCTAGTACAATCATTCCGATAGAGAAAATATCAGATTTGAATATCACATCAATTGAAATTTATGATTCAGGCACTTCTTAGAGAATATCGCTGATTTGTTCAGGGGATAAAAAACTAAACCTTTTTCCTAAATAAATTAATGAGTACGTTATTGAGTGAGAGCATATGCTGAAGTTTAGACTATGAGAGGATTCGTGATCTTAAAGATTCCGTTAGAGTAGTAAATATTTGTGGGATAAAAGTCATGGTGATTGAATTAAAATTATTACATGTATGCCAAGCTATAAACGAGCGATTCAATCAAAGAGACCACCTGTGCTTGAGGAAAATACATATTTGAATTGTACCTTTCTTCTATAATCTCGGCTAAACATTTATTTCCTTTTTCGACATATCTGTTGCCGATTTTTTCAGCTCCCTCAAAAGGCCAAGCCGAAACTTTGAGAATATTTTCATGTTGTGCAGGCATTACTTAAGTGTTTTTGATTGATGCATTATTATTTTGAAAAGGTGTAAAACTAACAACTTATGATACACCAAATGTAGATTGTTTTGATTTTATGTCAGAGTAGTTTTTCTTATTTTGAGATTTTATTAATTGAATGGCATGAGTTTAAGTTGTTTCAAACTCATGTTGTTATGGCTTTTAGGAAGATTTGCAGTTTAGCGAGGTTTATTGTCCCATAAACTATATTAAAAATATATAAAAAACAGATTAATTTTTGATCGTTACTTTGTTAATGTCTAGTTATATCTATCTTGAATAGAATAGGCATGTATATATATAAAGAGTATCACAAAATTTGAAGATTTAAAAAGAATTTCATTAAGCAAATCAACTTATTAATATTCTCTTCATCATAATTGTACATAACTTTAAATATAATAATCAATTGGATGACTATATTTATTTATATCCACGTAACCTTTCAATAATAACATAAAATATTTAATCCAGCTTGATTAGTTGAAAAGATCAACAATTTATGAAATTAATCATCGACTCTTTATAAAGTTATAATATCAGAAATTTACTCGATAATAAATATGAATAGTTTTATCGATTAAATAATGGTCAACACGACTCCGCTCATGAAATTAGGAATCATTGGTATCTTTGCAATTGCAACTGTTTGTATACTCGTGCTTATTATTTCTGTATGTCGTATGTTGTGTTCATACAAAAGAAAGGGGGAAAGATTTGAAGAGGTTGAGCATTTGGATCACGATCAAAAAGGAGAAGATCATCCTGAAACTGAAGAGGATATTGATGGAAATCTGCATACAGCACGCGGAGGAATTACAAAGGCATGATCATTGAATTTAAATTAGATATATTCAAACAATGGAAAAATCAAAGAAATGACTAAAAGATATTTATTTTAAAGATATGTCCAACGGCAATTTTTATTTAAATCATAAAAATAAATTTGTCCTTTTCGCCTTCTGATTTTTCAATCGAGCACAACTTTGATTGTGATAGATATGATTACATTTATAAATAGAATGATATTCAAAATCAAAAGCATAAGTTTCGAACGTTATTGAGATATGACTAGGAAGGACAATTTCAAACCATAACCTCCCAAAAAGCCCTTATGTGCTTTTTTTCTTTATCGCATGGACATTTATCCCTAGGTAAAGGATAAATTTCCAGGATATCGCATCACTGAGATAACGAAAGAAATTGGTGAAATGTGGAAAGTTCTTGATCCTGCTATCAAGGAAGAGTACGAGAAAAAAGCAATACGGGAAAAATAAAGAGTAATTAGAGAAAGAGAACAATATGAATCAATGTACGGTAAGCCAGAAACCAAAAGAAAGAGAAAAAGAAAACTGAAAAAAGATTATGAGGTGATTAAGAGATATTTAAATAATAAAGAGCCTGAAATATGATTGAACTATTCTTTTGTTAATTACTTCTTCCATTCGAATTTGATAAAACTGTACTTTATCCTGAAAAAATGCAAAACAGTTATATGATTGCATTTATTGGGTTGGATGATTGTTTTATTGATTATAAATAAAAGAGTAATTATATTTTAGAGTTATGAAGCGAAAATTATTCAAGGGTGGAAAAATATATCTTTTCAAAAATATTCAACCAAGTCCCCTTCAAATTAAATCCCTACGTGACCTCACTGGAACTTAAGATATTGATAAATAAAAGATTCCGACAGATTCTCCAAAATAATTGCTCGAAGAAGACCTTAATAGGCAAATAAAGATACTGTTGGAAGAATAAATTGATGTAATGCTAAAAAAAATCAACTAGATTATTGAGAATCATCAAGTCAGCCCAAAAAATGTTATGAATTACGTTAGATCTAGCATCCTGTTCAAATAGAATGATTAAATTAATCCTAAAATTGTTAGCGAAATCTTAGGAGTATACACCAAGAATAAGATTTAAGATCTAAAAATTGTTCTACAAGAAAAAGAGAAAGAAATTGAACGTTTAAGTTCTGAAATGCAGCAATAAAAATAATTTAACTAATCTAATCTGCAAGTTCACAGTATCAATTTAAACTCGTTTCGAGAAAATTCAATTTCACTTTCATCGCAAAATAATACCTTGGAGTCTTCTCTACTTTTTTAAAAGGCTAAAAATTCAACTAAAAGAGAGTTTGAGGAATACTTTAATAAGATAAAACTCAAATTTATGCCTTCTATATCCAGTTTAAGAGAACATTCTCTCAAGCAAAAACCTAATCAAAAAAAGATAAATGGTGTTCATAAAAATAACAAAAAATAATACTGTGAACTATTGATTTAGCTGATTAAAACAATAAATATTATTAATGAGGGAGAAAAATCAAATTTAATATCGTTTATAAACGAAAATTTAACAAGAGAATGTTTGCAACCCTGCTGCAAATGGGCAGAGCTCAATTTTATTTCTAGCAAGGCTCCAACTCATTCTCGATCTAATCGCAGTAAATCTTACTACAAAAGCGATAAAATTGACGAGTATTATAATCACTATTATCACAGTGAAGTGTTTTAGATTGGTAAAATAAGAAGTTTAACCAAAACAAATAGTGAGTAAATGGAGAGACTTTACAATAAATATAAAAGCAAGTAAAAATATGCAAACAAAAAATCTCATTGCAGAAAGCAATCAGTTTTATGATGCTTATTCTTTTTGATTTCATATTCTATCATTTCATTATGAAAAATTACTCCGAATGTTGAAGTTCTAGGTTATTCCTTTGGATAATATTAATTTCAAAATTCTCTTTCAATAATTCTTGAGTGAATCAATTATACATATTGATAAAATCATTAAAGTTCCGCTGGCAGACCGTTGACTTTACAATAATAAGCTTTGAGCTCTTCAAATTATATTGAGTTTGAATGATCAACATCAATTGCTTAGAATAATGCCATACTATCTTCTTCACTAAAGCTCGAATCTAGACGAGTTATCATATTCTTAAAGAATTAAAAGGTTAAATTGCCCATTCTCTCTTTATCATAGGCCTCAAATGTTTTCTTTAAGGATATTTTTTTATAAGTAAGAACTTTGTATAACCTTACAAAACATTTTTTAGCTTTTTATTCCAATTAACTTCTAAGCTCTTTATTATCTTCATAGTTTTTGGTTAAGGCTTTTCTCAATTTAGGAGTTCTATCAACATCTATTTGATAAATTTTCATGACTTTTTATATTTATTTAACAGAAATTGTCCCACTGCAATCTTCATCAACTCTATCAAAGAAAAATCTAATGTCCTCATCAGAGGAATTTTTATTCAAGTAAAACATAAATTGTTTAAATTGATTAAAATTAAGCTATTTTTATGTTTTCAAGCCCAGTTTTTAGAGAAGTCCTTTGACATCTATATTTTATGAATTTATTTTGAAACGAAGATTCCTCATTACGAGTTTCAGTTTATCTTCAATTTTTTTGTTACTTTATAGCTATTTATCGAAGTATCTTTAAAAGATAGGATGATCAAAAACTTCATCCCACGACATACGATCTTTTTAGAAAATTGCCAGAGTCCTTTTTAGAAAATCTACTGTCTTCGGATTAAGTTTTTGATTTATGATCAAAGGGTTCTTTAGAATATTTTGAGCTAGTTGGTAATGAGTTTAAGCGATCCAAGGAGTATTGTCGTGTAAGAGTTCATAAAAGATAAATCCGATTGCCCAAACATCACATTTAGAAGTATAAGGTTATCCTTTCAGAATTTGAAGAGACATGTAAAGCGGTGTCCCAACAAAAGATGCAATTTTCATTTTTTGAGCTGTGTTCCTTTTAGCAAATCCAAAATCTCCTATTTTGGGTTCTCCTTTTGAAAGTAAAATGTTTGCCGGTTTCACATCCCTGTTTCAGTAAATAAATACCTGTGAATAACTCCTTATTTAACAAGGGAGATAAAGCCATTAACCATCTGTCTCAAGAGTTAAATGGCTCGATTTTATGATATATTTGAATTTACACTCATATACTTTTCTAGGTCACCGTCGCAAAGCTCTTGAATGATATAGTAATTGTTGGTGCTTTCCATAATGTCATAGACTTCAACAATATTTTTAGACTTAACTTGTTGAAGGATCTGCATTTATTGCATTATTGCATTTTTCAGGTATTCATCATGGCATACTAAGATAACTGTCGCCTTACATAATTTTTTTTAGACAACTTTGATGGCACATTGTTTACCCGTTGCTTCTTGTTCTCCTCTATAAACATTTCCATATGAGCCTTTGCCCAGTGAATCATTTATGTCAAATATGTAGCCATTAATTTTTTTCATTAATTGATCTTAAGAAACTCGTAATTATAATTTTGCTTTAGTACTAAAAGAGCGAAGAATTAAAGTATAAAATGAGATAAATAAATGAAAATAATAAAGTTTTTGATTTAGCTTTAACGTATTCAATTTTATTATTGACATTTTTATCGATATTCAGTATGCTTAAGACTTAATCTTTTACAAGAAGCTCACCAAAAAAAATCCGCCTCATATTTATTTTTTATCAACTAATTCGTTATTCAATAATCACTGAGAGTTTCATAAAATTTAAGGTAAAATCATTTTGAATGGACAGGGAATACTTAACTCTCCATTAAAATAAAAAAGCTTATAAATAAAAAAATTTTAGAAGAGATATATATAGTTTGTCGGCAAATATAATTTATTAAATAAAACGATTTTTTTATATAATTTTTATCTCTTCCATTTTATGGATAAAAGAGAGAGAAAAAATAAAGTTGTAATTTAAGGAATTTTTATTAAACAGTCATACAGTCATTGAGTCAATAATAGCGAACTGAAAAATTATAAATCCTTGCTGATTTAATTTTTAAAAAATATGTCAAATTATATGTCCTTTTCATTATGACTTGCATTTAACTGAAAATAGTAGAATTATTTTACCTCTTCCTTCATTATATTATAAATTCTTGTTATATGCAGGCAAAATATCCAAGGAACAAACTTTTCAGCAATCTCACTCCACTTCTTCAAAATGCGGCTCCTTTCAAAGAAAATTGGGAAGATGGCTCATTTTATTTAGATGCTGCATAAGAGGTTCCTATTCTTGTTGTCGGTGCTGGAGGTCTGGGATGTGAATTAGTTAAAAATTTGGCATTGAGTGGCTTCTGTTAAATTCACCTGGTCGATATGGATACCGTCGACTTTACAAATCTCAACAGACAATTCATGTTTAGATAAAAGGATATTGGCAAATATAAGGCTGATGTGATTGCTGAGTTCGTAAAAAAAAGATGCCCAGGAGTCAAAATAATAACCTACAAGCAAAAGGTTCAAGAAATACCTTTTAAAGAATATATGAAATTTCCAATTATCATAGGAGGACTGGATAATGTTGAGGCCAGAAAATATTTAAATCATATAGCATTTTTATTGAATTAATCTAGTAAAGAAACTCAATGCTATTATATAGATGGAGCCACTGAGGGATTTTAGGGACAAGCCCTGTTAGTTGACCCATTTAAATCATCTTGCTATGAATGCAGCTTACTTGGTGGATTAGCTGAAAAACCAAAATATAATATTTGTACTCTTGCCAATACCCCAAGAATTCCAGAGCATTGCATTCAATATGTTATTGATGTCTAATGGGAAAAGGAGAGAAAAGATATTGTAAAAGATAATGATAATCTCTAACATCTGAAATGGATATATGAAAAGGCAAGTTAAAGAGCAAGGAAATTCAACATCGAGGGAGTTACTTAAATGCTGACTTTAGGAGTTATTAAAAACGTCATTCCTGCTATAGCCAGCACAAACGCCTTGATTGCAGCCGTTTGCACCAATTAAGTTTTTAAAATTCTCTCAGGATGCAACCCCACTGTAAATTTGTGATTATTCAGCTTAAAAATTATATGCTCTATAAGGGAGGAACTTCTATTGGAATCTAAACGTATGCGCCAGAAAGACTGTAGAGTTGTAGAGCCTGTCATATGCGAGAAAATCGCTTACAAAAAATTAGCCTTATAGTGAAAAGGAGTGCTACTTTTTAATTCATCTTAAGTGAGGTAAAAAAGCATCATTAATACATAAATCATCCATATGTGAACTACAATGGAAAACTTTTTCTCAATCCATTCGATAATGAACGATATCCAACTAGAGTGAAAACGAGTTTGCAATAATTAGTTAATGCAAATCTCCTCCAGTAATCCACTCCGATAATTGTATACCTAACTGATAAATGTCTGAAGGACGAGCTGAGAGTAGACATTACCTTGACAGAAGATATTGACGAGGCAACCGTTGTTTGAAAAAAGGATCCTGATGGCAAAGAAGCATATCTTCTATTTAGCACTATCTTTTAGTTATTATTATGGATTATATTTACTTGATGAAGAAAAATTAATTTCAAAGTTTATTATTAATCTTAATTATAATTAAAATTATATCTTTTGAATGAATAACCTTTTAAAAGCTGGCAGACTCTTTCTTTGGGAGGCCAAGGAAAAACCTCTTGCTGTTAAAATTCCTGAACTCATTTCAAAGGTATCTGT
>Ga0302268_1000277_pt1 | contig 32663 bp, 13 predicted proteins | sample III_Bog_E2_1_FD_194554 | JGI IMG/M metagenome (GOLD analysis project Ga0302268, IMG submission 194554) | Peat permafrost microbial communities from Stordalen Mire near Abisko, Sweden - III_Bog_E2_1 | ecosystem: Environmental > Terrestrial > Soil > Wetlands > Peat | place: Sweden: Abisko... | reverse complement strand
TACTCTGAATTATTGGAAAGAGTTCAAAGAGGAACATATGACAAGCCTTCACACTCTGTGAAAGTGCATAGTCTCTAATAACTGAATGAATTTATCTCATTCTCCGAAAATATCCTATCTTATTCTCAATAAATTAGTCAATACTAAAGCAAAATGGTTGAAAAATGGAGCAAAATGCTTACTGGATAGAATAAGCAACTGAAGATTATGTAAAATGTATTAAGACAATTAAACGAGCCATCATCTCTTTCAGAGGGATTATAAAAAATAAGTAAAAGTAGGATCATACAAAAAAAATCAATTACTGCTTCTAGAGTAAGCCATTTTAATGAAGCTATACACGAGGAAGAATCTCAATTGAAAGTAATTGATTAAATGAGAGAATAAAAACTGAATCTTCTCAAGAAACTTTCAGCTTTGGAGGTTAACAATAAACTCCTCAAACAATAATCTCAGCAGCAGTCGTAAAAAATTATTTAGTTGACTAATTAAAGCGAATTTTTGAGAAGAAATACTGAAACAATGAGAAATAGTAACTAGCAGCTGACAGATCAATGTAAGAAATTGCTTAATCAAATATAATCAACTCATAAGGATGAAAATCAAAAAAATAAAATAGACTAGAAATATGTAAAGAATAATAAATAACTTCAAATCAAAGTATAATAGCTCAAGAAAGTAAATTTCTAATTACAATTGTAAAATAATGAATTAAAGCAATCTCTGGAAATGATTGAAAATTCATTGCATAAAAAGAATGATTATTTAAACTCATAGTTAATAAAATAAAAAGCAAAGACCTAATCTCAGCTGAAATATTATGAAGAAAAGTAAAACCTTTATGTAAAAAATATTAAAAACATGAGTTCACATTAGAGCCTAAATCGATAATTTGAAGAAGCACTCTATCAGTAAAATAGATTTCTTAATGACATCTTTGAAAAGGAACTGCAACTAAACAGAAGCATAGAAGCGTCATAATCACCAGTGAAGATAGAAGATGAAACTCTTCATTCTCAAACAGCAACTATTCTATAGCTTTCTGATATTATAACTTCAATAACTGAGACCCATCTCGATCGTCTCTAAGTTGTGAATCGAAGTTATAGTAATCTTCATCGAAAATATCTGTAGAGCAAGGAAGTTATTAGCACAGTAAAAAATAATTCCTTCAATGAGAATATCAGTTTAAATCGAAGCGTGACTCGTTTAAAAAGTTTGATTTAGACATATAAAATGGCAAAGGAAGAAGCGGAATCAAAATGTTTGCAGATGTAGTTGTAATGCGATAAACTCAACAAAAGGTTATAGCATTTTAAACAAGAAGACAAATTTAACAAGTCCTACCTTTCTAAAATTAAGTCAAAGTCTTCTCAAATAAATAGTCAAAACTAAAGCATGATGAGCCTTCAATAGGACAAATAATAACTGGCTGACAAAGTCAACGATTTGTAAAGATAACTAAATATAAAAAATTAAAATTTAATAAAATTCCAGAACGACCTTTAAGATTTGCTGTAAAACTACTAAAAGAATCAATTCAAAGGAATTTAAATGGAGAAAAGGATGAAATAAAATTAAAAATAGTTGAGAATGCTGCGAGATGAGAAGGATTAAAATTATAACCAAGTCAAATTATTATAGTTAAAGTTTATTAATCAAAAGGACAAGTACGAAGAGTTGATCAGCAAGTAGCAAATGAGAATCAAAAATATTTAGAACAATTTTGATAAAAAAATTAAAATATTCAAACAAGAGCTAGAACAGTCAACACAAAGATAAGAAAGATTGAAATAAGAACTGGAATAAGCAAATTATCAATTGGACAAAGAAGCGAGCCGTTTACAAGAATTCCACTTCACTAAATAAAAAGAATTAAATCAGATAGTGGCATAAAAAGAGGAATAAAATAGTGAGCTTCTCTTATTGCTGGATGATACCAATTTACAGCTATAGCAAATAACTGCAGAGAATGACTGCTTGAAACAATGGCAAAAGTAGAGGGAATAAAAGGAAACTGAACTTAAAGGAAATATGAACAGCATTATACAAGAACAATTAATGTAATTTTCCATTCTGAGAAAATCAGAAGAAGATATTAAAGACATTATAAGCACGTTGGCTCAAAAAATTACCTCCTCGGAGGAATAGGAATTTTAGTTTCGAGATGATCAGCAAAACAAGCTAACAGCTTTGAGATAGGAACATTAAAGAGCAAATTTATAAGTTGAATAATTACAAAATGAATTGCAGAAATATTCTCAGCTTATTACTGAAGTCAATATAAGAATTTCATAATTATAAAACCACAATAATTAAAGTTAAATAGGCAATAACAAGCTAATATAGGAATTGAAGAAATAGAAAAGTGAACTCACTGAATTAATTGAATCCCTCAAGAATGAAATTGAAGATTCAAAGACAGAAAAGAATTAAGCAGAAGAAGTCATTTAAAGTATGGAGGACTAAATCAACAACTATAAATCAGAACTATAAAAACTAAAATAATAGAACGCTTCCATGAATGACTTAATATTGAGCAAAGAGGTAGAAATTGGGCACAAAAATTTAATCCTTGCCTAAACATAGTAATTGATCAGTAAAAAATCTCATTAAATTTTGAATCAATAGCAATGCATTGCATTGAGTACCCGACAGATATAAAATTTAAATTAAATTGTAAATGGAAAACAGATATAAATCGATTAACTTCGAAATGATATGTAAAATATTTCGAGTTTATTGAAATAGCAAGAAAATCATTAATAGTAAAATTTACTCGCAAAAAATGCGCTTTTGAATGAAGAAGTAATAAGTCTCAAAGATGATTTAAAGAATAAGTAAAGCACTCTCATCAATTTATAAGAAAGATTTAAACTTATAAATGAAGAAGTTTAGAGTAGAAACTATTAAGTTTAGCATCTACACGGCAAATTAGTTTAATTTAGTCATTTATCCACTTAAATATAAGATCTTACATCGTTAGTCGATATATTAAATCGAACAGTGCAATAAAAATAGCACAATATCAAACTATTATAAGAAAAATTGACCATCAAATAAACCACTTAAAGTGAACTTTATATCAAGCTTACTTAAAAATAAGAAGAACTCGCTTAAATAATTTTTAAACTTGAGGAAAAATAGAAAGATATATTAGAAACAGAAGATGTTAAAGATCGCGATATTGAAGGCGAAATGGAGGAACTTTTACAATAAATATAAGAAAAATAAAATATAATTACTTAATTGAGATAGCATATTAGTCTTTAGAAAAAGCGATCTGAGGAGACAAATAAAAACATTGTCATTTATCTATAAGAAATTCGCAAACTTAAAGATTGGAATATCTAATTGGAATAAGATAAATAAACAATTAATAACAGATTGGAATAATTACTGAATAAGATTTCTTCACTGTAATAATAAAAAACTGCACAAACAATAGTTATCTAATATCTAACTCATCAAATTTAAGGAGAAAACGCTCATTTATAAATCGAAAAAGCTAAATAAAAATAAAAAAGTGAGCCCAAGGTTGACGACAATGCTATATACGATTTATTATAAGAATGTCAAATCAAAGATGAAACTATTACCCACCTTAAAAATGAGTTGAATGGATACAAATATATAATTGAGGAATTGTAAAAAAAATAATCTGAAAAAGATTTACATATCAATGATCTGCAGAAAACTGTTCAAGAGCATTTGAAGATGCTTACTCAGCATCAAATTATCGAACAATAAACTTAAAGAATAATAAAATCTCTTCAAAGATAACTTTAATAACGGCAATAAAAAATAATTGAATTATAAAATAATAATGGAGAGCTCAGCTAAGTTATTGAAAATCAGTAAAAAGAACTGTAACTGAAAAATAGTAAAGAATCATTAAGTCTTTCCCAAAATTAGTAGATCAACTCTTTGAAAAAAAACATAGAAACTAAAAACAATGAAATTATTGATCTAAAAAAGAAAATGCAAGAAACCTCCAAAAATATTAATGAGAAGCAAAAAGACTACTAAGTTAAAATTGAAAATCTGGAAAGAGAAATCATTAGCCTTATTTCTTTAAAAAATGCGAATAAAAAATTAGAAGAGAGCCTTAAGAATCTTGAAATATAAAACACCACCTTGACGAACTAAAAAATTTAATTGATGAGAAGTAATGATTATCTACTTGATGTCAATGAAAAGCTTGTTGAGGGAAAATCTCCTGCTCATCATCCTAAAGAACCTCGAAAAGTTGCTGCTCCTGTTAAAATAGAGGACAAAGATAATAAAGATCAAAAAGAACAACAAGAACAAAAAGAACAAAAAGAACAAAAAGAATAACCTCGGGATGGCTTAAGACCTCAGACAAAATAATAAGAAGCAAAAGGGTTTTTTGGGTCTATCTCGAGCTTTTTCTTAACTCCGACTGAAAGTGACCGTTTGATTCGCAAATGAATGAATATAGTTTGATAAAAAACATATAAAATATCGCTATTAAATATAGATAATCCTTCTGCTACCACAGAATTACATTATTAAATATTTAAAGAATTTATTTTCTATTTTTTTAAATCTAGTAGTTAAATTCAATATTAAAGTCATTGCGTTTTTTGAAATATTTTGTTAATTATGTATGATTAATAGTGAGAAGGTCTATATGATTAGATAATTATATAAATTATAATTACACGACAATTACACAAAGAGCATTCATGCCCAAAATTAACAAAGCAACCATTCTAAATCTTTTGGTTTTATTATGTGTGGGAGTAGCTATCAAAGTGCTTTTAATACCTGCATACTTTAGCACAGATTTCGATGTCCATCAAAATTGGCTACGAATTACCAACTAAAAAAAACTATCCGAGTGGTACTATGATGTAAAAATATATGTAAATTAGAATGAAAGTAAATGGACTTTAGACTACCCTCCTCTTTTTGCATTTTTTTAATATACACTTGCCAAATTATCTACTTTCATCGATCCCAGCATTGCTCTTGTAACTAAATACTAACTTAGACTATAAACAAGAATTTGTCAACAGTTTATTTTCAACGTGTGAGTGTAATTATTTCTTAGATACCTTTTTTGCTAGTTTTGTATATTTTAATTGGAAAGATTAATTCTAAATTAGTAGTTGCCTATCTGTTTATTCCTTTTGCAATTCTGGACAGTAAGATATTCATAAATTAGATATTCACTTTCAATATAACATTATCATGCAAGCAATATTCCTACTCAGTGTTTATTTTATTCAAAAATAGAGTTACCTGAAGGGTGCCTTTACTTACTCTTGTCTACTCAATTTTAAGCATATTTATTTATATGCTGGACTCGCCTATTTGGCTTATATCCTTAAAAATTATGTCTTAAAACCAACTGAGATAAAATAGAAAGTGACTAATCTCGTAAAAGTAGGCATTGTAACAATAATACCTTTCATTATTGCTTTTTTTCCTTTCTTTGCGATTGGAGGAATATAACAAATAAAGCAAATATTCTCAAGATTATTTCCTTTTCAAAGAGGATTGATTCACTAATATTGGGCTCCTAATTTTTGGGCCCTCTACCATTTTTTAGATAAAATACTCAATGCTATTTTCTCCAGATTTATAATTTCCCGCAATATTAACATTTAAATCATTTCAAACGATTTAAATCAACTCAAAATTCTTCCAGAAATCACTCCTCTCCTAACAACTGTATTAATTGTATTATTTTCAATCCCTATTTTAGTAAAATCAGCCAAAATCAATATAAAATTTCATCGACTTGTGTTCATTTGCGGAATGACTTTTTTCATGTTTGGTTATCATGTTCATGAAAAAGCCATCACTCCTTATATAAGCTTACTTTTTATCTTCATGTCTTAATCATCAAACAATAAATATAATTTCATTAATTCTGCCATTTTTGTAAACATAATCAATTTACTACCTCTTCTCATTGATGGCAATTAAAAACTGTTAAGAATACTCTTACCTCTCCTCTGGATAGCTATCTGGGATTTTAGAGAAGAAATCAGCAATTATTTATAAGGAGTTATCTGCGCTTTGGGAATGGCTTATCTATTTTATCACTAAATGGTTCATCCCTTTGCCAATCAATTTTAGTTTCTTCCTTTAATGCTCAATTCAATATTCGCTGCCACATTTAATATTTGCTGGCTTAGTTTTCTGTACTATAAATAGCTGACTTCATAATAAGACTGCTCTGTCGTGAATCAAAGCACATAATATAAGAGAATAAATTTGGGTTAGGAGTAAGATGAGTGATAAAAATGAAAATTTATCAACTATCATTTAATATTGACTTGTCTAATATTGAACGTTTGCTTTTGGGGTTGAAATTGCGATTTTTTCTTATTGTTTGCCATGGTTTTTTTTGTAGGTTCATCTTATACATTTTGTTGACTATATACTAAAAATGGAAGTTGCTGATGAGACCCCACTGATCCTATTTATGTGCTTTTCTTTGAATTATCCCCATATCCACACAACTTATCTTCTCCAACATCAATATAAAATCCTTTTGTTTAGGTTTTCATGAGGATATCTCGATTATAATGCTTTTAAAGGCTCATTTATTGATTGTAAGTCAGCTTCTTTTGCTGTTTCCCTAAGGATTTTGAATTTAAATTCAAAATTTTGCAATTGCCGGAAGATTGATACACTTAAGCGACCACCTATAAGCGCTTATTTTTACGTTTACCATTATAAATATTACCATATTTCATCGCTCTTTCAGCCGTGTTTTAAGCTAAATCTGACTACCGTTTGCGATTAGTTGTGGATGTATAAACTTATTTCCTGGAATTATTTTGAAATTTAGTTTAAGTGTAAATTCTTTCATTGTCTCTTTCAGTTTAAAAAAAAGGGTGGTCTAATGCTTCAGCAGCAGTCATTCTTTACTTTGGATCCATTTTCAATAATCCTCTGATTAAGCTTATTCCCTTTTGACAAATTTTACCAAAATATTTTTTTTATATCTTATCCAAATTTTGAATTTAAGGAAATTTCATTCCCAAAAATCGTTGATTCTTAATGAATCTTTAGTGGAGATCTGGAGGCAATACTCCAAGTGATTTTTGGATCAGAAATAACTGATCAAGTTAATTTTCGCCTGGAAAAAGAGGATTCCCGTCAATAAGTTCGCATAAGATGCAAGCAACTGCCCAGAGATCGATTTATTTGCCATAGTCTCCTCCCACCAAAAGCTATGGGGGACGATACCACCTTGTTGCAACATAATCAGTTAAATTTTATTCTTTTTCAGAGCGAAACTGCCGAGCAAAGCCAAAATCACAAATTTTAAGTTTATATTCCTTGCTGATAAGTAAATTTTAGGGCTTAATATCTCTATGGACTATATTTTGTCCATGCAAATAAGTTAATCCTTTAAGAAGCTGATAGATTATCTTTTTGATAAGCGGCAGTTTCATTCCCCCTTGAGAATTCTATAATACTTATAGTAAATTGTTTTAAACAAACTCGAAGACCAAGTAAACAATGCCCTTCTTTCGGAAGGCTTCTTTCAGCTCGACGATATTGGGATGGTTTGCAATTTTCAAAATTTTAACCTAGCGCATGGTGGTTTTACGAGTTTGTTCCTAATCATCCGGCTCTTTAAATTTTTTAATTGCCACATATGATTTTGATTATATATCTCTACACTTGAGCACCACTCCATATGCTCCTTATCCTATGGCAGATAGAATTTCGTATTTTTGCATTAATTATCGATAAGTTAGGCACTATAATAAAATATATATAAAACTTGTTCTACAGAAAACAGAACAATATCAGGGTAACTATTTTTGTTCCAAACCCCACAATATTAACTTCAAATATTATTTATTCAAGTTTATTAAATAGTTGATTAGTTATTTTGATTTTTTTGCTTGAATAAATTACCATTAGCTCTTGTCATCACACTCTCCATTTTTTGATATTTTCTTTATTTCTTTTATAATTACCTCCTTCAATTATCTACAATATCAATGATGTCCTGCAACACCAACAGCATCGATGATCTTTAAGATTTAGCTGCTAATTTATTTTAATTTCCAGAAGATGAACAGCGCCAGCCTCATCGCGAGCGTGCCTTGAAAAAGCAGCGTAAACCTAAGAACAAAGTTGAATCAACATTGGTCGAATAGAAGGAATAATAGTAGCAAATGGCAGAGCATTAGCATGGTAATAATGAATTAATGCTAGTATAAAAGCTTCCAGGTACTCACTCAATCTTTGTCAAAACATTTGGATGTTCACACAACATATCTGATAGCTAATTCATGGTCGGGCAGCTCTCCGATTATGGCTATAAGATAGTGGATTCAGCTGATCAAGCTGATTTAGTGCTTATTAACAGTTGCACTGTGGTAAATCCTTCTCAAGATGCTTTCATTAATATGGTATGCAAGGCTAAAAAGATTAAAAAACCGATAGTTGTTGCTGGCTGTGTGCCTCAGGGAGATCAAAATATTCCAGAGCTTAATTAGATTAGCGCTGTGGGCGTTACTCAAATTGATAGAATTGTGGAAGTTGTCTAAGAAACGTTGAAAGGTCATAAAGTTCAACTTCTCAGCAAAAAAGACCTTCCTTCCTTAGACTTACCTAAAATTAGAAAGAATAAAGATATTTAAATGTATTGCTTAATTTATCAAGAATAGCTGTAAATGCAGGATGCCTTGGAGCGTGTACATATTGTAAAACTGTGTTTGCTCGAGGAAAATTGCTTTCTTATAAGCCTGAAGCCATCTTTAACAGAGTAAAAACAGTCGCAAACGAGGGAGTTAAATAAATATGGCTAACTTCAGAAGATACAGGGGCTTATGGACGTGATATCAACACCAATATCTCAGAATTACTTATAGGAATGAGTGAAGAGTTAAAAAACCATACAAAAATTATGATGAGAGTATTTATCCTTCTAAATAGATTGGAATGACTAATCCTCCATATATGCTGGACCATCTTAGCTCTATCGCTCATTTCCTAAATCATCCAAGAGTATTTTCTTTCATTCATATACCCATTCAAGCTGGTCATAATACTGTCCTTGAAAAAATGAATAGGGAGTATACTGTTGAATAATTTCGTCAGGTCGTCGATTATTTTTTAAAATATGTTCCCGATGTAACAATCGCTACTGATATCATTTGCGGATTTGCCTAAGGTTAATATGCTCTTATACAGAAACTGATGAAGAATTTGAAGCTTCTTTAAAACTAATTGAAGAGTATAAATTTAGAGTTGTTAATATTAATCAGTTTTATTTGAGACCTGGAACCCCAGCAGCCAATCTCAAGCAACTGTCTACTAAAGTCGTAAAAAGTAGATCAAGTAAATTGACTGAGCTTTTTCACTCATATAATAAACACGGATATATGGTAGGAAGAATTGAAAGAATTTGGATCAATGAAGTTTAATCTCACAAAGGGTAAAAGTACCTGATTGGACACACTAAAAATTATACCAAAGTCATTATTCCATTTAAGCAAGAGTTGCTCTAGTAATTTTCCCATGATTCAGTAAAGAAGTTATCATGAAAGTAACAAAAGCTTTTGATTGGCATATTGAAGGATAAATCATTGATGAAAATCCACTAGATTTAGAAGTAGACACATCATACGTCGAAAAAATGAAAAATGATGTTATTGAGGAGAGGTAAAAAGTTAAATTGAGAAAGGAAGCTAAAATTTAAAGAGTTAAATAAAGAAAATAAAGATTTGCTTCATCTCTTGATGAAAAAAATTAGCTGAAAGGCAGTCCTTATCGCTCAGAAAATAAAGAAAATCATAAAAAAGGTAAAAACTGTAATTGCAATTGCTAACAAAATTAGCATCAATGCAATAGTTCTACTTGTACTTGCAAAGATAAAAAATCTACAACTGAAAATGAGGTCGTTTAAAAGCCCGTTGAATAAGTCATAGTGCAGCCTTCTTCTATTTTGAAAGTATAAAGCAATGTCTAAGTAATTCCATCCGATGAAAAGGCTAAAATAATTCTTGAAAAATAGTCAGAATAAATAAAAACTGAAATCATTGAGCCCTCTAAAGCAAACTATTTGTTTCTAATTGCAGCCCTCGTGTTTATTTTTATCGGAGTGGGAATGTTAATTTTAGAATGATCAGCTAAAATTTATAGCAGTTTTAAATTACTATTTATAATTTTATCATTAAAAATGAACGATCAAAAACTAATAAATTCTCTGATGGATTTTTCTGATCTTCGCAACACGAGTTAACACCGATAAAAGGCAACTTCCAAACACAATGATCTCGAAACTGATTAGAATTCCAATGAAGTAATTATGAAATCTTTCAAGGAGCTGAGATAAAAATTAAAACTAGTGACGAAATAAAATAGTAGTCTAAAGTAGGAATTGAAGATTCAGCAAATAAAGTCCAGACAAAGTTAAGAAGTTGGTCAAATTACTCAACAATCGAATTTATAGCTCAAATAAAAAGTTGGATCACTCACTCATTTGAATGAAGAATTGAAAAAAAAAGTTAGTATGTTGAAATAATCTCTTGAAAAAACTTATTCACAAGAACAAGAATTATCTTTCACTCGATCATCGATGTTGGAGATGAAATTGTAAAGAGATTGTTTTGAGGAGGAACGGCAGAAGCTCCTAGAAGTGTCAATCTAGGAAAAGATGAGTCTATAGTAATAAATAAATCGACTATAAATTAAAGGGAAGAGCGATCAAGAGTATATTTAAAGAATATAAGCAGATTTGAGTCGATCAAAAGAGACTATTATGAAGCTTGAAAACGGAATCAAGAAGATGGAGATTAGCCATGATGAAGATGTTTTTACCAATAAGTGGACTAGATAAAATTTTGAAACATAGCATTTGCAGCAAACCATTAAATAACTTGAAAGAGATGTGATAGCACTAAAAAATAAAAATAAAAAATAAAAATAAAGAAAATTGCAGCTATAAGATAAAGTTATTGAGTTGGAAGAGGTGGCAGGACTGAGCAATATCAAAGCATAAACCTATTCTGGAGAAATAAATGTGATTCATAAAAAAAATGCTAAATTATAAAAGAAATTAGAAGATGCTAAAATTAAACTAAAAAAGGCAAATGATTAAAAGCTTTAAATCGAGGAAAAGCTAACTAAAATTGTATTTTTAGGAGATGAGCTTACAACTGAACTCAAGAAATAGCACATCTCAAATAGTTAAATAATTAAGAATTATTAAGCGAAAATTAAAAGCATTACAAAAGGATAAACTGAAACTTTCAAATTTACAGAAACCTTAAAGTTTCCTCTCAGTAGTATGACAAATTTTACATCTTAAAAATATTAAAATTGTCCTGACTCAAATTCGGACTTCGTAACTGAATCCTGTTTTCAAACAAACAGAAATTATGGCAATATTTTATATTAGAAGAAAAATAATGAGCAGAGAAAGGCGTCAACTCCTAAAATATTGAATAATATGAGTAGAATGACTTTCGGAGAGAGGGGAGAAGAAAATGAATCGAGATAAACTTTGATGATTTAGAATAAAATTAGAAGATAGAGATAGTAAATGGAAAGAAAACTGAAAGAGAAAAATTTACTAAGAAAAATATAGACTTCCGAAGAATCAAAACATTATAAGTTGAGAGAAGATTACATTAAAGCCATTGTTGATAAAAGATATTGATCTTAACTTATTGAAATTGATTAGCCTTGATAGATAATCATATATTTATTAATATTTTAGATGAATTCGATTGGATCATTTCTTTTCACTGGCAGCGTCAATAGGATTCACTTTGACCTTCTTCATGCTCTTGATAACACTCTTACTTTGTTTCTGCACTGATTTTCCTACCTCACTCTTTTCACTCTTGACGGGGAGCTTCTTTGAAGATTTTGCATTTGATGTTTTCTGAATTTTCTTCTTGTATTCAACTTAGGCTTCATCATCATCTTTCTCTGTTTCAATAGGCTTAGCTCTTTTGGCAGATCTCATTGTCATTGAAGGTTTTTTGTTCTCAATCTTACCCAATGGAGGAACATATAACTCTCCCTAATTGCTCTTGGTAGGCTATTCTTGTTCATTTGAGGTCTCATTGCAGTTTTATGGCTCATTGCAGTTTTATGGCTCCTTCTTCTTCATATTAATGTCACATTATTTTTCAGAGGGCAAGATTTATTTATTTTAGTCAAGTATTTATTTTTTCTTAGACTATTTGTTGGAAAGAGCAGCAATTGAACTTTTTTCCTCATTTTTCATTGAAGTCTTTGATTTCTTTGTCCCACTCACACTATTTTTAGTCCTTTTTGACTCAGTAGCAGCTTTTTTGATCTGATTTGCCGATTCTAAAGCCTATGAATTAGGCCTAATTGAACTGAATTCTGTCACATTAGATTCAACATTGTTGTGACCTTCCTTGATTTGAGCAGAGTCATAGACGGTTTTCTGAATAGTGTTGTTCTTCTCATTTTTCTCTGTTTCTTAAACCTTAGATTTTTGGCTCACTTCCTATTTGAACTGGAGTTCTGATCGCTTGGATGGCTTTTCAATTGATGTTGCTTCCACTTTGTTCTTTTCATCTGTAGTTTCTCCATTGAGGTCAATTGCCACTTCTTAGACTGCCTTATTTGATTCCTTGGACACGCTTGAGATTGCCTCTTTTTTCTTTAGGCTCTTGGGAAACTCACTTTTGTCTAAATTTAGGAGGAAATACAGTTGGACTTCTTGTTAGTTGATTTCTCATCAACTTCCATCTAATTTACGGCCTTGTGTTGTTTGGACATCAGACTGCCAATTAGTAAAAATTATAAATAACATACTTTTATCTCATACTTAACTTCATATCAGTTAAATAAATAATTGGCATTCCATCATTTGACTTAAAAAAATAAATCTATGATAATCCTCTTAATTGTGTAAACTGCTAATTAAAGAAGATAAGAAAATCATAAGTGCTACTTAGTTCGTTACTTTGTAGTTTTTGTCATTTTCTTATCATTTTCATGCTTTTCCAAAATTTGAGTTACCCTGTTTTTTCCATACCTTCGGGGTGACACTGGACTATCATTTCTTGCCTTGGGACTCACATCCTTTTTTTATTTACTTCCATACATGGTTCTTTTGATTATTACGTTATTGAAGTTATCAGATTGAATCCTATCTCCCCGAGAGAAGAACAATTGCGAGTTATTAATTGAATTTTTATCAGGACCTTCAATATAGGAGTAATGATTAGAAGGTTCGGATTATGTTGGTTCAGATTGTCTGTATAGAACATCGCTTTAAATAACCTTTTCTTCTTCCATGACCGTACTCATACTAATATCCTGTAGATTTGCCTTGTCTCGTTCTTCTAATTTTTAGAAATTCATCTGGACCAATTTTTTCTGATAATAAATATTTTGTTCTTCAATAATTTTTTCCATTTTTTCTTCAGTAAAATATTGTTTTTGTTTAATTAATTCATAAAAGCAATCGATAAGATATTCTTCTTTACCAATGATTTTGTTTTTATTTTGTTTTTACTTTAATTTCTTTTCGCTTTCCTTCAGAAGATTAAAAAGCTCTAACATTCCTCTATCTTATCTTATCTTCTTAATAATCTTTTTATGCTTAAAATATTTTTATTAGCTTCTCCTTAACTTTGTATAAATGTAGTTCAATTCATCATTTAGTTTTATTTCAGTTTGAACCTATTTGCCCATACTTATCAAGATGTATAAGAATTCACTCTGAAAGTAGATCTTTTAGATGAGGATACTACAGAAATCTCTCATTTTTTTGAGCTCAACAGCACATTTGTTTAGAGAGCTACATATAAAGTCAACGTTTGTCTAGGGAGGAAGAAGCATCATAAAATTTGGAGCTAATTTCAAAGCTTTGATCATGATGTGATCAAGAGTCGGCTCAAAATCTACAATAGACAGACTGTGCTGCCCTGCCTGCTGGAGTTTATTAATAGGCGGCTGCACAAAGACCACATCCAAGTCTTTCCTCTCAATTTTAAGAAAATCTTGTTCATTAAGTTATATGGAGTTGTCTACCTCATATACCTTAGCGTTATTTAATAGAATTTTTGTTTTCTTACTGTTATAGTCGTTAGCAATCACTTTTGCACAGGAATTGATGCTTGCCAATTTAATAGTGGTCCCTCCGACTCCTGCAAATCCATTTAAAATTTTCTTGGCTCCGCTGCATTTATTAGCAATGTAATCAGAAACTTGCTCCGGAGGAATCTGTGCCCATGAACTATCATCTATATCGATTCCCTCATCAAATTTTTAAAATAGAATATAGCGTTGGCTCCAAAATTTATTTAGCTACTACTGTCCAAAAACTGTTTGTTCAAGTTGATCTCTCTTCTTTCGTGAAGTCTGAATATCTCGTTTGAGCAAGGATAAATTGGCATTTATAGTAGCAGTTTTAATCTTGGCCAAAAGATGACTATCTCCATTCCCGATTGATAGTAGTTAATTTTCAGGTTGAGAACCAACAACGCAATCTCTTTCAATACTAAAAGTTCGCTGGAACATCAATTAGATGTTTACGGTTTCTCGGTTGACATTCTAATATCTTGCTGACTTTTTGCTGAGGAGTGCTTCTCTTCGATTAGACTCCAACGTACCAATTTCCTCGCTTCTTTTGCGAGGATTGGCTCCGCTCCGACGAACGGTAATATTATTCGACACGTGCATGGGAAGTTTTTCCTTAGTATAAGGATTTGAAGATTGATTCGTTTCACTTGCTTTTGAAATCGAGATCATGTCTTACTTTTTGTAAGCGGTCGAAACAGTGACATTTGGCATGGGAAGCATGCATGGACAAATGAAAGAGCGTATTTTAAACCACATAGTTGGATTTTCATCGAGAGATCCCCGAGTTTAAGTCAAGTTATCTGTTTGATCGTGCATATTACTACAACTTCAAGAGATAATTTATATAATCATTTTCTTCCAGACACTTTTCATTCCCTATTTTTTGGAATGAGCATGAGCATCATCGATATTGCTGATATTTTCTAATTGAATGAAAACTCATTGATGATCTATTAGATAATAAACAAAATGAATCGACTTATGATTTATTTGGTGCTCATCCTCTTATCAGGCTACGGACTCTGCCAATTTACTACCATCGCTATCGTGGCCACTAACGACATTCATGGCTCAGCCTTTCCAGCTCAAATGCTACGGTCTGATACTCAGGAAAGGTATAACTATGGTGGACTCGTTTACATGGGTTCTCTTATCGAAATTATTAAGGGAGAATATCCTGGTCATACTTTATTTCTTGATTCAGGAGATCAGTTTCAAGGAGGTATCTAGTCATCACCACTTATTAGCTCTGGAAAGATTATGAACGATTTTTATGAGGCTCTAGAAGTTAGTAGCTCCGCTATTGGCAATCATGAGTTTGACTTTGGTCCTGATTTTTTGCTACCTTATATGAGTTCCAAATAGTCTTTAGCTGCAAATCTACGGTCTGAAAGGGGGTAATCAGAATTTCTTCCTAATCAAAAATTATCCAAGATGTATGAATTTGCAAGCGGAATCAGAATTGGAGTAATCGGACTCTCAACTCTTTAGACCCCCAATACAACCGATGCTTTCAAAAATGGAAAGTTTCCACAATATAAATTTTTAGACTACAAGGACATAGTTGTCAATGAAAGTAAGAAATTGAAAAAGGGTGGAGCTCATGCAGTGCTTGTCTTAGCTCATTTGGGAAACGATTGCAATACAAGTAATATTTATGGTAACTGGACCAATTCTTCCAAACAAAATGAGTGCAGAGTGAATGATGAAGCCACAAAACTTATCGATTCTCTTCCAACTGGCACTATTGACGGTATTTTGCAAGGCCATCGACATAAATTTGCCCATCACTTTTACAAAAGTATAAGTTATTCTTATATAGATATCCCATTTTTGGGCACTATAAACGGAGGATATTATTTTAACGTGCTGTATTTACGTTTTCATAAAACTACTTTATATTAAACAAAGATATAAGGGCCTATCCCTGTCTGTGAAAAGGTATTTGCTAACTTTGGAACATGTGAGTATTTGCCTGTTGATAAATTAAAGATTGCGGGATAACTTGTTCCTTATCGCTTTCATAATAGATTAATTGTTCCACACCCTAAAGTAAACGCTATCTACACTCAATAATGGCTTCCAAAGATGCTTCCCTTTTTCGAGGATTTAGTTAAAAATTAAATTCATCTTTATTCTCAGTCAAACTAGGAATGTGAGTTAGCTAATTTGGTGACAACCCTTATGCATGATGCTGTACCTTCCTCTGATTTTGTCGTTATTAATCCAGGAGGATTGAGAACTGAATGGTATCCTGGAGTGGTTCAGTATCGGCACTACTACAATATGTTCCCTTTTATTAATAGTCTAGTTTCTTTCGATATCACAGGAGCTGAGCTAATTGCAATGCTAACAGCAATTCAAGGTGGATAATTCGGATTTTATCCTGCATATGGACTTAAACAAACAGTCGGCATTGATGCAGGAAAACACAAATTCATCAGCGCCACCTTAGCAGACGGTACCAAAATTGAACCAGATCGTGTTTTCAGAGGATTATCCATTGATTTTCTGCTCAATGGAGGAGATGACTTCAATAAAGTCATAGGAAAAATATACACTCCGCGCAATGTTAAGAACTAAGGGGATATAAAAGCTCTTCTAAAACAGCCATTGATCGACCTTTAAACAATCACGGAAGGTAGTCTTATTGACCCAACGAACCCAAGACTTATAGTTATTAAATCATGATAAATGATTTCCTATTAATCATCATTTCTTTTAATTGTTTCTTTTAATTTTCTGAATGCCCTTTTTTTTATTCTTGGAAGCTTTCTTTTTGCCACGTTTTAACTTTGATTTGGCTGCCTTGGTGAGATGGTAACTGATTTTTTTGTTTATATACTTTTCCCTTTTCCTGCTATTGAACCCTTATTTTTAGCGCTATCCGAGGAAAATTTTCTCTTTATTTTTTTTGTCAAATTAATATTGCAAAATATCATCCAAAGCAGTAACTTACGCTTTTTATTTTAGTTATAACTCCTTTTTTTATTTAATTTATTGTTTATACTCTTGCATAGATTGAACATGATGCTGTTTGTCAGGGCATTTTGAAAGATGTCCACCAAGAGCCGAACATTTTTAAAAAGTTTTCAAGCATCCATAGCATTTGTAAATTGGAACACAAGTACTGGACTATTAATCAAAACAGATGTTTCTTCCATTTTTATGATTGGGTGTAAAGAAGAGTAGTTTTGTTAATTTTGATTCAACATTGTCATTTCTAAAGAAAAAAGGTGCTGGAGTGATTAAATCTCGTTATTCGTCTAGTTATCTCATTAAAGCCTCGTATTAAATAACTACGTCCCAAATTACTTCTGAGCTCAGAGGGTCAATATCAAATAATTTGGTTTTCTATTTAGAAATTATCATTAATTCTTAGAGGGGAGTTTATAAAGCGTGTTACTCTTATTCTATTTTAACTTCTTTAAGGGGAATTCTAAATTAAATATATAGTACTTGACTGATGATGATTGAGAGTCAATGGGTCGACCCTCAAAATATCTCAACCATTCCGAGGGATTTTCAAGGCGACCAAATGGAGGAACTTATTGTTCATTTGATACATAAGCATTACCTTACTTTTATGATGAGGGATTGGAGATGCTGGGAAATACGCTTGTTGATTTGTTGTGAGAATAAGCCATATTGACTTTGTTGTTGGTATCTTTTTCAATAGGATATTCATATTTTAAGTTAATTTTTTCCTATTTAAAGATTGATTAATGCTTCTGTTTGAATTTTATTTGATGTTTGATCGGTGTCAAAAGAATGGTATTGGAGTAGAGATCCTGTTCCTACCTTTTCATTGATAAATATTGTATTGAATAGCATTAAGATGAAATAAGCGGATTTGTCTACTTGTTTTAGTCAAATTATTATTTTCACAGGAAGTATTAAAAATTCAGATATGATATATTATCGGGCGAATATCAATACTGTGATACTATTATAGATTTAAAATAACTCTCAGAGGGATAATGAACCTCACTAAAAATATATTAATCAAAGAATTAATGAAAGATGTAAATATTCTATAATATAGCTAAATAAGATCAAGTATGAGCTAATCTAAAGTACGTGTAAAGAAAGGATGCTTTACTATGCATAAGAATCCTGAATATCAAAATAATAATTAACCTGAAAATATTACATAACTGGATAATTAAAAATCCAAATACAAAACAATATTGCTGGAGTTGGATTCATTCTACGAAATACCGAAATATTTAAATAATCTGTAGTTTATTTTTGTTATTGTTAATCTTAATTCACAATAATTTATGTAATTAAACATCTATTTTTAATGACTTAAGTATTAGTAGAATTAGCCTCCATTATTATTTCATAATGTTTCAGGATTCCAATTCTCTAGTACTCGATCTAGGCACGCATACATCAAGAATTGGGTACAGCGGCGATGACGCACCAAAATTCACACCCTATTCATACGTTAGCACATCTTTAGATTTTATGGGCGATGAGAATTAGTCTCCATTTCATATCGGAGATAAACATCTATTTTCAGAGCGCAGTGGCAATGAGGTTCACAGTATTTTTCGTCACAAAGGCATCGACGGATATGAATATGATTATTAAAAACTGGAACCTTTCCTAAAGCATCATTTATGTTCAGAGATGGGAATTAAGACCAAAGAGTATTCTATTCTTTTGAGTGAAGACGTGGCGGCAAAGCCCCAGTAAGCTAAAAAAATACGATAAAAAATGGCGGAGTTTCTTTTTGAGGGACTAAATTTTTCAAATATCTTCTTCCTTAAAGCTCCCGTTCTTTCATGCTTTGCAACTGGTACTCATTGATTTATTTAGGTAGATCATCCGCTCTGATTGTTGATTCTGGATAGACTTTTACACGGTCAGTCGCTGTTCATGAAGGATTTTGCTTGGCTAAATCAGCGCGAGTTGCACCTTTTGGTGGAAAAAATATTAGCAGGAATCTCTAAAAATTAATTTTAGGAAAAATGGGTCTTCTCCAAAATAAATACGCTTTGAAAAATAAAAAATACACTGAAACTTTTCTTGAATTTCATCAGCATAATCTTCTATCGGACATAAAATAATCTTTTTCAGCTCATGTGCAAGAGCGCTCAAGTTAATAAAGCAATTCAATACAATATGAACTGCCTGATAAGTCCATTATCACTATTGAAAAGGAAAATATCGCTTAAAAGTTTTTCATTGGTGATGAATCAATAACCTTTAAAGGTACTCCTTCTCTCGTTAATGATACAATTAATTGCTGTGATGCTGATATTAGAAAATAACTCTACTCAAATATGCTTATGACTGGAGGAAACATGCTCTTTGGATCAATCATTTAAGATTTAGTTTAGAAATTGGGAGAGTCAACGGCAGCCAATGTTAGAGTTAAATCAGTATCAGTGTGTGCTCCTAATGAAAGAAAATTTTTGAGTTGGATTGGTGGAAGCATAGTATCAAGTCTTTCTTCGTTCCAAAGTTATTACGTTGGAAACCAGGAATGGAAATAAGGAGGTATTGCTCTTCTTGAAAAGAAATGCACTTGATTGTTCATTAAATATTATGATCCAATTTGGTAGTAATTTTATCCTGGTAATTTTCCATTTCTATAATGTTATGATTTGCAAATATATTTGTAGAAAATTGAATTAATTACCCCTAAACGAAGAATTTAGGTAGATTTGCACGGAATTGCTAACAGAAATAAGGAAAAAGAATAAACAGAGGAAGGGACAATAACTCAGCAAAGGATAGTTAATAACAAAATTTTGTCTTAAGCTTCTAAAGATATTGTAAACAATCTTTTAGGGGGAAGAGATAGCTGTTGGCATCATGCTGTTATCACTCATCAAGTCATTAATCCTAGACATATACTAAACCGAAAAAATAGAAATTTATCTCATCAAAATCAGAATGTATTTGCTAGACATTAGATGGAAGAGATAGAAGAAAGAATTGCTTTAAAAGTTAACTATCAGATTAAATTTATTTCTTTAGCAATTAAATAGAAGTAGCTTTTACGAATTTATTTCGCAGGATTGTTATAGTCAAATCGAAAGACTCTATATATAGGCTATTCGATAAAACATAAAAGGCGGTAGAATAGCATAAAGTGTCACTTTGATTGACAACTGCTTTGAGAGTATGAAGAGACAATTTTCAGATTTATCTGAAATGCTGACTTTATAATAAAAGAAAGTGTATACTATCATGGAAAAAAAAGTACAAATTTTCATCGTTCTCTATAAATTAGAACTCACCATTAAATAGATTAATGTATCTCAAAATGCTAGTTCAAGAGCAAACTTGCTCTTTGATAAATATGAACGCGTCCTCAGTCGAATTCCTGTGCCCTTCGATAAATAAAAATAGAATATAATGTAGTATTCTTAGGTGAAGCCATTCAATAAAACAGTGACCTAATCTAAAATTATTGGAAAGAAAGAGGCTAATTTCAAAAGACAAAAGTCCTCAGAAGTCTCTTTTCCCAGCATCAAGAGTAGTTTATCAAATCAAAGCTAATCAATTTGTGAAGCTTTCGTCTTTATTAATGATTTGTAAAACAGAAGAAGTGTGAAGAAATAAAAAGAAATATAAATTATATCAATACCTAACGATTCCAATTTAAACATCAACAAAATATCAAGATTTCGATCTCTATCGTTGTAAACAGAAAAGATGAACACAATTAACTCAAAGGATGGTGATTGGAAAAATCAAAATTAGAAAAGAGAAGTGTTTAAGTAAATTATTAAGAAAGGTCTAATTGCAAAATAAAAGAACCAAAAAATGATAAATATTGCCAAAACCAAAACATTCAGTTTAGTTATACGGTCAGAAAATGAGGTTAAATAAAAATTAAGATCTATCAATCCTTTTAAGGGTTTAACTTAGAACTTAAATCTACGTCTTTCTCAAAGTCAAAGGATCAACAAAGGTCTGTGTATAAATTTTGGTGGCGGTTAAGTTTGCTGATATTTTTATATTTTTAATTTGTTTTTATAAAAAGGATCAATATACTTTATTATCAGGTTGTTCTAACTAAAATTAAAAAATAATTTTCCTGCGATAACCTATTCTATTTAAGTTGTATACTTAGTTTTATATTCTCAGATTAAAAACTAAGCTTCTTATGATTAAAAAAATGGTATGCATACTCCTGCCTTTGAAATATTTTAAGTTAGGCATAGAATATCATTATCAAGTTGATCTTGAAATGAAGAATTCTGATATTTAATTAATAATTTTATTATACACAGATACACTTAATTTATAGGAAAATCAAAAATGAAAGTGGTAATACCTAATCAACCAACAAACAAAAAACAACCAACGAATAGAGAATTTTCTTATGGTGACGATGGATGCAATACTTGTATGCTGGTAACTTTCTTCCCCTGCTATTTAGGATTAATTCCAACCCAAGCATATAACACCCTTGTTTTCAATAACCAAGAACAAAGAATTGAAAAATATTATAATGGATACGGAATTTATTGTTGCTGTTCTAAGTTGGAAGTTGTTATTAACTATAATTAAATTACCTCTATGGCTCGGCAAAAATATCTTTACACATGGAGAAGAGGTTCTTGTGATGTAAACGTCATTATTGTTTCTTGTGGTTCAAAGAAAATAAAAATTTTCCTTCCTGAAAATGCATGCTATGTTGCATAGGATGATTGCTGTTGCTATCAGCAATTTAGTGTAAATGGCCTTGATTGCTGCCGAGATAGATATGAAAAACTTAGCCAATAAATTCTTTCTTATTGGTAATCCTTACAAAGAAGCGAAACCCAGCATGAAATAATAAATAAACTAAACTGAATGATTATAAGATTAATAAGTCTTCATTCATTATATATACTTACCTAAATACACAGCTTTTTGCCTCTTAGTTATCGGAATATTATTATTATTATTTTGTTACAGAATCATTTAAATGTTGGAGTCATCATTGATAAAATATTCAATAAGGATCTTGCATATAACAATCAGTAAAATGATATATTGAATTATAATATATAAATTAATATCCAAACACAGATGTCAGGCCGAGCTCTTGAATAAAAAGACATCAATTTGATAGTATAGAAACTTTTCAGCAAATTTGATAAGGACGGAAACTGTCGATTCACTCGAAAAGAGTTTCCAATAGTAATAAAAAATTTGGTTGGTTTGATGGGGGGAGCATAGGAAGCGACAGAAGATGATATTGATGACATATTCAACCTACTGGATATTAACGGCGATGAGACTATCGACAAAAAATAGTTTAAGTCACTGATTACAACCTTTGTCGGAGTGTTGAGATAAAAAGATATTAAAATTACTATAAGTGGCGAATCAGATCTAATCCTTTGATCTTTGTTTTCATTGAGACATATTCAATAAAAAATAGGCAGACTGAATCCAATATAAATTTAAATGAAATCCATCAATTAATAAATATATTCCTTTAAATAATAGAATCACTGCTAATTAAAATAATTATTTTAGCCAAGTGATAGTTTAATAATATTTTCAGCATAAGAATATATTTACCCTTGGGGATTAAATTAAATGTATTGGCGACTGATATCTATAGATGTAGGTTGTGAAAATGAATCAAGGGTCAAGTCATAGCCATTTTAAACAGTCCATATCCCCAAAAGGATGAATAATCTATGAAAGAGTGATCGAGATACGGTCTCTAGTGAGTTGTAACTAAATAATAAAAATGGTACTTACTTCATATCCTCTTGGCGATAGAGTATACCAATGAAAGGAAAAGTAATCATAGTGTTGTCCTTCCTCACCTGAGCATAATTATTCAAGTTTTTTTGTAAGAGTTCTTAGGTTTTCTTGACCTTTTATCGAGCATCTTGAAGCTTTCGTTATTTTTATTACAAGATTTGCTATTTTATGTCAATCTTTTTACGAAGCATTCTTATCTCATCATTTTTACCCTTAGAACTCTGGTTGGTGCTCTCACCTTTTAAATTAGATATGATCCTTCCATTTCTGCAAATAACTCTTGCAGCAATCAAAACATTAAGCGCGTCATAGACTCGCCTTTTTACATTAGTCTCTTCATGAAAATGATTATTATCACTTTCTTTCAGATTTAAGTCAGTAACTAGTCTTTCAGCCACCTATTTGTAAGATGTTTCTTTCATTTGAAGAACTACCTGATATGCTTTCATGGATAGACCACGTAGGCCACTTTATTTTGGCCTTGTTTTTCTGGCAACTTTATTACCTCCAGCGTTAGATTTTCTACTGGTGGTTTATATCTCCCGTTTTGCTCTTGCGTTTCGATGTGGAGTCATTGGTTCTTATTCATATTTCGATTCTTATTCGCTGAATGAAAGTCTTTAGTGGATACCCTGGCGTTATGATTCTTGTTCTATGGGATGTAAATGCTAATTTTCTAATCCGTTATTCTGTGAGAATGGCATAAAGGGTGAGAGTGGATGATGAGAAAATGGAGTGAGCGAGGTAAGATTTCTATTGATGAGTGATTCTTCGAGTTCAGGTTCTTGTTGAAGGTGTAGGTGTGTAAAGTTGACGTTATTAGGTGAGGACTTAAACCAGTCTGAGTTGTTTTTCATTAATAAAATATGTGATAAACACTATTCTATTTGAAATAATTCGATAGTTGGCTCATGTCATGTCACGTTTTTAATTAATCATATAACTTATTGATTTTATTATTATGAAATAAATTTTATATTCCTTGCTATCAAAACCTCATATTTATTGATAATTTTGATAATTTATCCTTTGCTGCTATGAGTCGCATCGAAATAGATTAGATAAACTGAGGATTAACATAAAATATGAGTTTTATTTAATTATAATAAAATTTTCTATTAAATCAGTTGAAATTAAAGATCCTATTAAAATATTATTCATCTCTTCTTTAAATTTAAAATCATTTAGAAAGTCACTAAATTCATGTTTTAATATCCATATGCAGAAAAAAGTTCATCATAACAATATTTAAATATATTGACTAACAGCATCAAGTATTATCATCCATAAAAATCATTTTCACATTTCACTTGCTCTCAATTGGAAGTGAATGGACGCCTTCAACGAATTTTTTGATTTACTGTGTTGTTGCTTTACTAGATTTAGCATTGAGTCCAATTTTCCCTTTACCTATTGATAAGCGGCTTGACTTTGTGATTGACGCTTAAGTAGTTACATTTAAAGGTTTCCTAGATCTCTCAACTCTTTATGCTTTTACGACTACTTTGTTTTAATCATTTCCACTTCGCTGATTTTCTTTTCTTTTAATTTTTATTGCTTTTCCTCATGAAATTTAACAAAACTTTATCGACCTGCTGATTCATCTTCGTTAATTTTGCTTCGATGCATTTATTTTTCTCGCTTCTCCTTGCTTTTGCTTTCATTAATTAGTCTCTCAGCCTATTGAGATTGCTCCTCGATGGAAAGATACTGCCATTTTCTTCCTTTTTTTATGTCATCGTACACTTCCTTTAACTTTAGTTTATGCTTTTCACTAAACTCTATCAACTTAGACCTATTATCTTCGGCTTCGCGTTGAATTTGCTGTTTGGTTGCTTATATCTAAATGAAGACATATTGACATAATTGTGATGCTAACTGGAGAACTATCTGACTTTCTCTATCTTATGGATAAGCCCCAATTGATTGGCTATTTTAGAGCTGTTTTTATTATCATTCATTTGCAGCACTTTAATTCGATTGTGAGCCACTCTCACATTATTTTCAGCATCCACCAAATTTTTAACTGCCCCAAAACTAGAATTCTCACGGACTCGTTTTAGTACGGGGTCTTTTTAGAAGAAATCACTGCTTTTCATTTACATAATATATAGAATAATAGAATAATTACTATTATTGAAGCTTCTTTGACGTATTACCAAATCAAAAAAAATCATTTTCCATCACCGACCAGAGAACTCAATATTCTGTGTAATGACGGCTTGTAACGAGGGAGCTATCGTGAGTTATGGGTGGCTATTCATCAGTCTAGTTTGGTAAAGTATAGCAGCGCGATTTAGACAGAAGCTTATCTTTATTGAACGAAAGAGGAGTCTTTGGAGTGTGAGGATTAAATTTCTTTAGAGATATACTAATCTCACTAATTTCTGACATTCTACGAGCAGTATTCTCAGTCAATAACTTTACCCTTGATCGAATTTATTTGGTTTTGCTGCTCCTTAAATCCATCGAATTTCTCTCTTCTTCTATGGATCGTCTATATTTTTTCAAAAAGTAGTTGTTGGCGCTTTCCTTTTTGCGAACGAAGCTTTCTCTGACATTACATTAGAACTAAACAATTTGTTCAACTCGTGACTGTATAAAATGTGAGTTACCCTCTTTTTAAGGAATTAATGAATGTCATTATCTTTGTGTTGCTGCCTCAGTCTCTACTTTTATGTTCTGTAGTAGTTGCCCCTGTCTAATTTTTCAAATATATTTTGTTTTACTGATGCTAACTTCTTCAATCTATCCGCCTTAATTTTCTCAGCTATTGATCTATTCTTTTGTAATTATTTCTGTCGTAACTCCTATAATTTTTGCTTCTTCATAGCAGTGGTAATACTTTTTAAGTATCATTCAGACATCGAGAATGAATGGATTCAGCTTAGCTTAGATCTTTCTTTTTTCGAATTAACTCTTTGGTGAGACGATTATTCACTGATTAGAAATACTTCATCTCCCTCATTATTTTTTGAAGATTTGACGAAATCTCTCGGCTGCGGGCCTTTTCCGCTCTCCACTACCAGGAAGCTCTCCTTAAATCTTTGCTTATCACCTCTTCGTGTCGGCTACGAGAGAGTTGTAGGAGTTGGCTAATTCGACTCTGTTCCATTATAAATTTTATTTCTCTTCAAAACTGTAACATAGCTATTGCTAACTAACTGATTGATGGATGCTTTATAGCAAATTATAAAGGGCTCATTAAATTGAATTGAAAGGACAATTGAAACTATTTTCATTTTATGTATTGATGAAGATAAAGCATATTGTAAATTGTATTTCATCAGGATTAATCATTTATTCATCTATTTGAAAGATTAGCCATTAACTTAAAAATTGAAGTTTGTCTATTATAAAATATATCTGGCGAATGCAGCCTATATTCCTCTTCCTCTTTCTCACGACAGTCATAACCATGAAAATACGATTTACTCTCGGAGCCGAATAGCAAAGATGCTTCTATCAAATGCTATGTAATCTTTAGATGATTCAGTAGCTCAACAAAAATATGCACTATAGGTGATTCCTCTTAACGAAGGAACTTATTAAATCGATATTCGGCATAAACAAGACGATTCATGGGTTCATGCAGTTCATCGCACAGCTAAGACTTCCATGCGAAATATTAGTTTACACAAGTTAGCATCTTTTGAATCTATGTATTCATTCTGTTTGATCAACACAGGAGCTCAAAATCTACAGCTGACGGTAGACCTTCGATGGGGTTTGTAGCTAATGGATCTGTAGGTTTTGGCTTCTGAGAATGATCAATAATAGATCTTCAAAGAAGCCCGCTGGATCGATAAGCAAACAGAAAAGATCATTGAGAGCATCAATTCAGCCAGTGTACTGAGGTCTAATCGACAGGAATTAAACAATATGATGGGAATAAAAATGGTTATCTTTGCCGGTATAGGTCTTGCCGTTCTTGTTCTGATAAGCTTTTATTTCTACTTTTCTGTGAAAAAGTCATTCCGTGAAAGGAAACTCATTTGATATCTATATTACTTCTTGAAATTGTACTCTTTTAAAGCAAAATTCTCATTAATCTTCCTTCGCTATAAATTTCTTCAGATAGTGATACATCGATAAGAGTAAATGATATCACTGTTATTCAATAGAATAATATTAATAATTAATAAATGTAATAAGAAAAAGAGAGTGAGTCATTGCCTAAAAAATCAAAGATAGTCACCATCGTACGGATAAGGCCCATGCTTCGAAACTAAGACGATAGGGAATGCATTACCATGCAAAATAATGTAGTAATATTGAGATATAGACCACTCTTGAAATATAAATTAGCGGTTTAAAAAGAGTAGAAACGGTGGAGTTGGCCTTGGATCAAGAGACCACTCAAAGGCAAATCTTTTAGATTGTCGAACCACTTATTGAAAAATCAACTGAGGGGTATAATGTATCAATACTGACCTATGGACAAACCGGAAGCGGCAAAACGTATACCATGTTTGGCAGCGATTGGAGCAACATTGTTAGAATTAGCAGCTAATTTAACGACACTCGCAAATAACAATCCACATTTTTTAGAAGTATGGAACAAGACTAAAATTATGCAGGACTGATCCCTCGTTGCATCTACCTCCTCTTTAATAAACTTGTGGCAAAACGCAAAAAGCATATCAAAATATTCTGTTCATTCATGCAACTCTACAATTAAAATTTGACTGATCTGCTGGAAGATGATCCCAAAGTAGCTAAATAGCAAAAACTACTGATTCATTAAAATAAACAAGACGGCATATACGTGGAAGGACTCAATTAAATTGCTGTCGATTAACCAGATCAGTGTCTTGAACTGATGCGAAGAGGAGAGAGAAATCGCGTGGTTAGACAGACCCATATGAATGCCAAAAGCAGTCGTTCGCATACATTGTTCACCCTTCTCATTGAGGAAGTCTTTCCTGCCCGCAAGTCTTATCGAGTAATGACTCATATATCCAGCGAATGAAGATCAATATGTGTGACTTGGCCGGATCTGAAAAGATCCATAAGGGAGAAGCGATGACAAGCTAGCATTTCTAAGAACTCAAGAACATCAACCTTTCGCTCACAACTCTCGGAAAAGTTATTGGTGCTCTGGCTACTGGAAAAAGCATAGCACCCTATCGATAATCAAAACTGACTAGACTCCTGCAAGATTCTCTCGGCGGCAATACAAACACTGCTATAATTGCAACGATAACAGCAAAGTTAAGCAATGTCGACGAGTCTATGAACACGTTGAAATTTTTATAGCGAGCCCAGCAGGTGAAAAGTGAAGTGATGGCAAAGACTTACTCTGATAATCCTGAGATGCGTAATTTATAGCGCTAAATAAATTATCTTAGAGATATGCTAAAAATGAGAGGTGGACAACTACCAAATGACATGTAACTCAGACAAAAGTACAAAATGCTTCAAATGGAAAACGACAAACTGAAGGAGTTAGTCGACCAAAATGCTATGGAAAAATTAAAAAGAGAAAACATTACCCTCAAACAACAACTTCAGAATTCACACAATGATATACTATCTGATAGCTTCATACGAGTACAGAGGCCCAATTATAAGACTATCGATCATTTGCAGAATCAGGAACATAATAATTCTCCCTCAGAAACTTAAACACTACATCCAGCATTAAGCCAGAGCAATACTGCTAAATTTTCAAAATATTCAAGGAGATAAAACACGATAAGTCCAGCTGTCAAAACTGATGACGCCTCATCGACATCGAATCGTGGTAGTTTGCATCGAGGTACCGGAATTTCTATGTTTCCAGCTCTTAATAAAGTGGGTGGTAAAACAACAAGCAAAATTTTAGATAGAATAATGTAGATTGAAAGAACAAAGCAGCAAAATCGAGCTAAACTTGAGCGATAGCTTTAGTAGCTGTAGAGTCGAAGCATAAACAGCGATTAAAAAAGAAATAGCAGGTTTAAGACTAAGAACAATTGATGGCCTACTCACTCGATTATATTTTGAATACCTGATCGGTCATATTATTTTTTGGATTGGTGGTTATTTAAATTAAAACTGAATATCTTTTAATAAGTAGGTATTTTATTCAATCACCTTTTATTGATGCTCGGCATATTTGTGGACATACTGCTTGTATCGACAGTACTAACAGTCCTGCCCACCAACTACACATGGACCAATAACTTAGGCAGGAACTTCCTTACTCCCTCACAAAATCAGAATAATCCACATCGCTGCGAGAGCGGGTGGGCGTTTGCAACTATCAACACTCTTAACACCAGGTTAAACATTCAAATGAATAAATAGAGCTTTTTGTCACCTGCGAATTCTCTTTCTGTACAGGTTCTTTTGGAGTGTGATGGCAACAATTATGGATGTCTTGGAGTATTCGATTTAATATTTAGGGAGAACCATCTTCAGCGCTCAAGTGGATTATGAAAAATGGCATAACCGACTCAACATGTAATTCTTACAAAGCCAAAGGCTATACCAATGGCTTGACTTGTTCCCCTCACAGTAGATGTTAAATTTGTACCTCTAAAAATAACTGCACTAGTCAATAGACTTCAAAAGTCTATTCCCTGTTCGATAAAGGATCAGTCTCAGGCTAACTCAATATAATGTCAGAGATCCTTCAGTATGGCCCTGTAGCTTGCGGCATTAGTGCTACTGACGAATTTAAAGCTTATACTGGTGGTATATTTTCTGATAAAACTGGAGCTTACAATATCAACCACTATGTATCTATCTATGGATGGGGATAAACTACAACTGGAGGAAAGTATTGGTTAGTGCAAAATTCATATGGGCCGACTTGGGGTGAAGAAGGAAACTTCAAACTGCTCAGAGGAGAAAATAATTTGGGAATTGAAAGTTCTTGTTATTGGGCTTCTTTTAGCAAGACCTGGACTGCTTAAAAAACATCGAAGAATGTTGAAACTCTTCCAATAGCAAACTATTTGATGCCTACTATAAGTCAATTGACTCCTAATTATTGTGATGCATCATGGGCATTTGCTATTGTTTCTGCATTGGGCGATACTCTGCTTATCAAATCGCAAGGACTCATGTTAAAATCTTTCTCTGTCCAAGCATTACTTAATTGTGGAGTTGGAACTTGTGAGAAAGGAGGGGATCCTTTCGAAGCTCTAGTATTTATACATAAGTATGGTTTTCCAGAAGAAGGATGTCAACAGTATCGGGCATAAACTCCAGCTAAGGAAAGCTGCTCAGCGATAAACAACTGCGCCAGTTGTAAAGGCAACTCTATTTTTAAATAAAATTGCACTGAAGTTAAAAATTACAAAAGATGGAAGATATTTGATTATGGAACAGCTGTGGGCTAGACCCAAATGAAGCTTCAACTCCAAAACCATCACGCTCTCATCTGTGGAATATAGCTCACTAAATCCTTTAAAAATTATAAAGGCGGCATTTTTGCTGAAACCACTATTGCTCCAAAAGTCAATCATTATGTCGAAGTGATTGGTTTTGGTAATGAAGATAAGCAAAATTATTGGATCGGTCGTAATTTTTTTGGAACAGCATGGGGTATTTCGGGTTTCTTCAAAATAAAGATGGGCTCGCAGAATCTTGGAATTTAGACAAAATGTTACTGGGCTGGAGATTTACTCTGATTATAAGCTCTTACCCAGTATTATTTGCGAATAATTAATCAATGGCAATTTTATGGGTCTTTTTTCATCAGATGCAATTGCAAATAATTAATTGAATATTAATTTAATATAATTTAATTTGTGAATGGTCAAGAAATAACAGAGGACTGGACTTACTGAAACAGCTATCGACACCACCATCAACGTGCATAAATTGGCTCACAGAACTCAGTTCAAGAAAAAGGCACCGACTGCTTTGAAAGCAATCAAGACGTGGGTTTCCAAGATGATGCGCACAGCTGATGTCAGAATCGATCCTAAACTTAACCAGTTCATCTGGTCACAGGGCATCAGGAATCTTCCTAACAGAGTCAGAGTCAGAATTTCCCGCAAAAGAAACGAAGAAGAGGGCAACACTAAAGGAGAATTCTACTCTCTCGTGCAGCACGTTCATGTGGAAGACTTCGCCGCAAGACTCACCGAGAAAGCCAAGGTTTCCGCATGATAAAAGCATACCTATTTAACATCCTAATCCTAAATAATCGATCATAGATTGGTGTAATATTTAAATATCCTGAATTGATAATTATATTTGTGATGAAGTTGTCAATCAGACTGCAGAATCATGGCTGTGCTAACCACCCTTATTGGTACTACTAAATCGATTTAGGTGGATAGTCGTCGCTCCAAATCGCAAAAATATAAGAGGTCGCTTCATTTAGCACGTTGGATATTGGGCTCCGCGTCACGGTCGATTATTCGCACAAAGACAGATTATTCTCAATATTCCCCGCATTAAACACTGGATCAGTTGCGGTGCTGTTCCTACTTTCAAAATACAAAAATTTTTGTCATTGTGGGGCATCCTCCCGAAGCCATGGTATTGGTAGCGTATCGTAAATTTAACGCAGGCACATAATAGTAACTTGCAAGTTTAAGAAAACCAGAAAGCGAGTGGACAGAGAAATAAAAAATGAAAGAAGAAAGAAAACGCAAGAGAAGAGAGCGATAAAAATTAAGCCCCTTGAATTATTTTGCTCCTCAATCAAAGTTCAAAGCTTTGCAGTTTTTCCAATACCATAAGTATCGGCTCAAACTGAGAGAAAAGATCAATGCAGCCTAAAAGTAGAATCAAATACTTAGATAATTGTTGATTCATCACTAATTTTATAAGATTAATAGGATCAATGAACTATCAGGAAATGTTGTGTATGATGACAGTCAGGAATTGTTTCGGCTTGAGTCATAATTGCAAAAGGCGAAAGCATAACTGGCTTTAGTTTAAAAAACCTTTAAAAACACAAGTGCTGTTCAGAAAATTAAAGTCATGCAGCATATCAATAAGTTAGTGGACAAAATCAGAGAGGTTGAACGATAGGGTGGTTCTTTTCGAAAGAGAAATAATTAAATTGACCACTAAGGAGAAAACATAACACAAATTCAATTGGATAAAAAGCTCTAGTATGAGTTAATCGCAAAAAAGTTGGAAGATATGACCAAAGAACTTTAGTCTTTAGATAATTGTAAAGAATTCAATATATTTAGTGATGGATGTTGTGACTCTTTAATAATATGCCAACCATATTAAGAGATTAAGGCCTAGTCTGGCCTCAGAAGAGGCACTTCGATTAGCTCAGTTAGAATTTGTCCAGAGAGGCTCAATCGGGGCTCCTCCAATGACCAAGTTCGACATTGTCTACTCTAAAGATTTGATGAATGATGACCGTACGATCATTTAGCGCATTGGAAAGAAAAATAAGAACCTTGCCAAGCTTGATTCTGAGGAATACTTATAGAAATAGCCTGCTACTCCTTAAATTAAATAGCATAACGACATTCTCAATAAAGTCCATGAACAGAACTTGGCCAAATTCCTTTTTACCAAGCCATAAGTGCTTGTCCCGACCAACCGACCAGTTCATCCTTTCCCAGATGTCAATACCTATATTCCTGAGGAATACTATGAGCCTATTATGAGTATGAATTTTCAGAGGGTGCCCTTAGATTCGTTATAGCCAAAAGATGAGCTCTAAAAGTATCGTAAAAAGAGAGAGTACGTCTCAAAAGTAAAAAAAATATCTGAAAATGTTCCCCAAAAATAAGGTAAAAGACAAAATAAAAGATCTGACTACATTGTTTGATTCATATAAATCTCAAATATATGAGGACTTTGATGAGTGTTCAAAATAAAACAATAAATTATTTAAATAGTTCCCATAAATAGTCATCTGGGGTTGGGGTTGGGGTTGGGGTTGG
>Ga0302268_1000273_pt1 | contig 32795 bp, 33 predicted proteins | sample III_Bog_E2_1_FD_194554 | JGI IMG/M metagenome (GOLD analysis project Ga0302268, IMG submission 194554) | Peat permafrost microbial communities from Stordalen Mire near Abisko, Sweden - III_Bog_E2_1 | ecosystem: Environmental > Terrestrial > Soil > Wetlands > Peat | place: Sweden: Abisko... | reverse complement strand
AAAATGACAAGTATCGAATTAGAAAGTTTACCCATTGTTCCCAGAGGAGATATAACAGGATCAAATGATAATATGGAAACTATAAATTAAAATAATAAAGCAAAATGATTACATTAATAGAAGCAGTTAAAGGAACGACAGCTAATTTTAGCTATGCTTGTGCAGGGATATTGTATTACACTATAGAAGTTGGTGAGGAAACTTACCAATTTCCAATTAACATGAATGATAAGGAAGATGTAGGAAATGCGTATTTTAACGCGACAGAAAAAGGCGTTTTCTTTATGAGATATATCCGTAAGGCAATGGCAAGTGATAACTTTATTAAAACTAAATAAATTATGTTTAAACAAGAAGCAAAAGAATTGTTACCGATTATTCAGGCATTTGCTGAAGGTAAAGAAGTGGAATTTTCATTTAACGGAATAGATAGTTGTGTTGATGTTGGTAATAACCCTTCATGTGAATATCATACGGATCAATATCGCATTAAGCCAGAAGAAGAAAAAACCTTGTTTGAAATTTATAAAGATGCATATAAAAATGGTAAAAGTTTTCAATGTAAAAACATATATGGTGGACAATGGGTAGATTGTGAATTTCCAGTGTTTTTAAAGAATGATATGACATATCGCATTAAGCCAGAAGTAGATCCTTATGAAAAATTAAAAGAAGCTTTGAAAAACGGTAAAACTATTCAATATTTATTTGAGGGTGATAAATGGATAGATATGATAACTTACAGTCCTTCATTTGATGGTGATATTTCTCTTTATCGAATTAAACCAGAAGAAGATCCTTATAAAGAATTAAAGGAAGCTTTTAAGAATGGTAGGAATATTCAATATAGAAAAAGTGATTATAATAGTTGGGATGATTGTCGTGTTCCAATGTGGCTATCTGACTGTGAATATCGAATTAAACCAGAGCCAAAATTAGTTCCATTCACATTTGAAGATAATAAAATGTTTAGAGATAAATGGCTTCAAGATAAAGGAGGCGGCAAACAACGTTTTAAAATTATCGAATTTGATGAATATAATTTATATTATGAACATCATTATATTATTAGTTATGGCGACTTTTTAGAAACCTTTGAATTCGAAGACGGCAACTCTTGTGGTAAATATATAACTGAATAAAATTATGGAAAGAGAAAATGGTTACTACTGGATTAAGTTATTTGGAAATGTAAAACATTGGATGATTGCATATTATGATTACAATAAAAAGTGGTATTATGGATATACAGTAATACATCCAGTTGAAATAGATGAAAAACAAATTATAAAAGAATAAAATATGAATTTATATAGAAATAAAGAAAATAAATTATTATACGTTCTCGAACATTTAGTTTATGATATAAAACATCTTAATCGTAACGATTTTAGAGGTATTTATCCAATGTCATATAAACATCATAATCATTTAGATTCTTATACCTATGAAAAATGTGATATTAAAGATGAAATATACGATCCAGAAAAATATGTGGAAAATAATTTTGAAATAGTTTGTGAAATTTAAAAAAATAAATCTAAAAGTTGTTTATGTAAAAAGTGTACGGCTAAAAAATTAAGAAAAATAAAAGAAAGGCCTTCAATAGAACAATTATTAATTGATATTAATGAATTGGGTTATGTTGGTACTGGTAGAAAATATGGCGTTAGTGATAATTCTATTAGAAAATGGATTAAAAAATAAATAATTACTAACGCCCAAAATGTACAATATGTCAAATTTTGACTTCCAGATATTTTTCAATTGCTAATATTAACATAGCCACTCCCCACCCTAACGGATTATTTTGGTTTGCTTTATTGGTCCCAGAAAAATATAATTCTGGTAGATAATTATTTTCATCCAACAAATTAATTGTTTTAAATAAATATTCTTCAGCCAATTTAAAATCTGTTTCTATATATGCAAAGAATAGGTAACAGAATCCAAAGCACCATTCCGCTTCCCCGTTTTTATTATAATATTTATCACCAACGTATCTAATTACCCCACGTTCTTTTTCCAGATTTTCGTGAACGTTTTTTAATATTTCAGATTTTATTCCAGCATTTGTTATTATATTAAACGGATATATTAATGTCATTAATGATAAATCAACATTTCTGATATAAGTTTCTCTTGGAAGAAGTTCGTTAAGCCTTTTAAGGCCCTCTGTTAATAGTTTGTTTGGTATTATGAAATCTACTTCCTCTAAGGCCATTAAACCTGATAAAACAGCCCCTATGCTGCTTGAATGTATCTCATTGTTCTCCTCCCAAATACCTGAATCTTCAATTGTCCAATATTGAATTTTATAAAGAACTTTGATTAATTTATTGGTAATTTCAATATCTGATTCATCGCGTATGATATTTAAACCTGCTTTTATTCCTTCTGCGATTCCTAAGAAGAAATATCCAAAAATATCACATTGCAGGTTACCCCAATTGCCTGTTACTTCTGTTAGATCTGGATTGAGCCTTGGATGAATAAATCGTATATTGTCAAGTGGAAAAGGTTTTTTTATTAAATGATCTATTTTACTATCATATTTATGATTTAACCCTTTGAAATAGTCCAATAAACTTCTATATGTTTGAATATAAGCCTTTGGGTTTGTTTTTAGCGATGGTTTTGATTGATAATACGTGTCTCGAATCCAAATATATCTATAATGCTCTCCCAATGATGCAAAATATAGACCAGAATAAGGCTCTTTTAATAATTCATTCGTCTTGTAAAGTTCGGTGAGAATATGTTGTAATTTTATTTTTTCCATTAAATGTGTTTTATTTATAAATAGACTATTTATTTAAAATTAATCTATTTTAGACAAATGTACTAATAATTTTCGTAAAAAACAACTTATTAATGTTAATTTAACATATTAAATAATCAAATAAACTAATCAGAATATGTTTAAAATCCAATGTGCAGGCTGTTTGAGAGATTTTGATTTGAAAGATGCAAAACGTATTGGTAAGTATCGTTATTGCCCAGAATGCCAAAAATTTATTGTGGATACATTGGTTAATAAAAATATTGATAACGTTTGATACTATGTTTACAAATATTCTTTTAGCTATTTTAGTTATCGTTGGTATTGTAATTTGTTTTGTGGTCGATTATATCAATTTTCAAGATAAAAATAAAATTTCTTGATTGACGTACTTTTTATAAAATCAAACTATTTATAATAAAATAAAATAATATGATACATTATAAACAAATAAATCCTACAACCAATGAAAATATTTCAGCTGGTTATGCCCTTAACGATACTTGGTTAAATACAATTACTTATAGTAGATATACGATGTTAATCGATGGCGTATGGTCTTGGTTAAGTAATGGGAGTGGAACATTTCTTAATCCAAATGAATTTGGAACTAGCTTAAATATTCCTACCATTTTAATAAATTAACATATTATTTAAATGAAAATATTAGTAAAAGAAAGCGTTTTACGCAAGATGATAAAAGAAGCATTGGTGGTTGAATTTAATAATGGGAACTATCATGAAAGGCGTCCAGGAGCACTTGGAAACCACCAAGGATCTGAATCAAGCCTTAATTCTATCCCTCAATCGCACGAAGCCGAGGAGATTGCACGTTTTATTAAAGATATGGGGATCGCAAGTCCTGAAAAGAGAGAACAATGGAAAAGAATGAGTCCACCAAGGGTTCCAAATTATAATTATTATCCAAATAAGAGTAAACAATATATGTGGAGTCATATTTTACATTTAAAAGCTCAATATGGCGATAGAATTAAATTCTTCTCATATAATAATGGTGAATATATTTTTTATAGTTTTGAAGGAAAAAATGGATATCTTCAACCTGGAATTTTAAATTCTGAATACAAATAAAAGCCAAAATAATATGAATAAATGTTGTTTATGTACAAGTCCAAATGTTGTGACTACGGTTAATTACAATCATTATTGCCAAACATGTTATGACCAAAATTTTATATTAACAGACCTTTAAAACAATGGCTACCGATTAATATTTTGGTAGCCATATTTTCTTTAATCGACCATGTTTTTCCTTATTTCTTCAAGTGAAATTCTCGGTGCATTTGGTCTTGTTGGTTCGACTATTCTTTCTCTAATTATTGGACTATCTTTATACATTCCGTACAGTTTCGATAATTTTATTAATGTTTTATCCGCATTTTTATTAATTTCAATTTGCTTATTATAGAAATATTCCATAATATCCATATTATCAAGCCTACGTAACTCTTTATTGTAATATTTTTGATTTTGGGAAATTAAAGTTAATTGATCTTTTAATACGTTTGCCATATAATTTCTTAATTGCTTTAATTTACTATCCTTTATGGCAATATATAATATTTTAAAAATTTCTTTTATTTTTTGAACATCCGTCATCTGTTCTAAATTTTCTGTATTTTTAAATAATAGAAATTCATTCACAGTGGACATATAACTATTTTTTATTTCGAATATTATATTATCAATAGTTAGATATTTATATTTTACAAGCGTTTTATAAGTATCAGAATTTTCCAAAAATGTTCTAAACTCAGGTTCTGTTATATTATCCTGTACTAACTCAGAATATAATTCACTGTTTCTAACTAAGTTTTCAAGATCGTGGGTATAATATAATGCCATTACAAAATTATTAATTGGCGGTATTGATTTATTCAAATTTGAGATATAACTAGAATAATCAGATTTTGCAAGTGCTTTATTAATTGGATTTTTAATATTATCAAATTGATGTTTTAATTCATGGGTAATTACATTTTTAATATAATTTGATGCGCTATTGAAAACGTAAGATAGTATCCCATATGTTATTGGAAAGTTATTTTGTGCTGTTAGAATAATTTCAAGATAATTATTGTCGGTTGAATATTCAAGTTGTTTTAGTTTAAATCCGTCTACTAATTTGAACGTTGTGTTAGATACCGCCCCATTTATACCAATATTATCATATTTGGAAATTTTCTTAATCGTAATAAGTATTCGCATAAAATCGAATTTAAAATCTGAAATTTCGAAATTGTCTTTAATAACAAAATTTACTTCAATTGCAGCGTCATGTTTCTTATCTGAATTTAAAAATGTTATTATTCCTTTCAATATCTGTTCTGACGTTTGTGTAATGTTATCTGGTACGCCATATCTTTCGTTGACTATTTTTTCAATTAAAAGTTTTAAGTCTGTTTCGTTTAATTTTATTGTTTCCATAATTTTGTTTTATATTAATATTGTAGTTTATTTATCTGGTTTTTAAATTGTTGTAATACTAATTCCAAAGGATGTTTTGCATTCATCTTCTATTGTTATTTGAATTAATTTGGTTGGTGTTAATGATCGTGGGTGCATTGATTCAATTGTGAATATTTCATCCTCTGAATTTAACTCTTTTAATAGCTTAATTGGTGGTCTATCAGATCCATCTATCGTATATGATGCCCTATCCAAATCAATTTCCAAAACAACATATGTTTCGTTTACATTTATTTTATATGATTTCAAGATAAAGTTTTTAATTAGCTGCTCATTTGGTTCAACCGTTAGGAAATAAACTATTTCGGAATTAAAATTTGTTTTTGGGTTTAATCCGTTTGATAATATGTTTATTAAATTTGTATATGGTACTATATTATATATTTTCTTTGGATAATATTTATGATTGTGTTTGGAATAATGATAAATCTCTTCTGAAATGTTTTTTATGTTATCTACTGAATTCAATGGCCGTATTTTAAAAAATTCTTGATAAATCTTATTTTGTTCTTCCATCATTTTTACAAAATGTCCCCATATATCATTTTTTAGTGGGTCGTATACCAAATTTTTAAATTCTTCGCCAGATAAAAATAGCTTTGTTCTGACTTTTTCGTTAGTTTTTAAATTTCTTAATTCTTTAAACTCTTGTTCGGTTAACATAATTTTTTAGTTTTGAATAATTGGATGTTTTAATATTTCTTCTAAGAGTTCTTGTTTATCAACATATATTTTATCAAGATAATCATCAACCACTTCATTCGCGAAATAAAATAATTTTAAACCATTTTCTTTACAAAGGTTGAATTTATTTGAATCCATTAATACAGCTTTTTTGTACGGTTTAATTCCACCGAAAACTTCCAATGGCCTGAAATGTTGCTGTCCTTGACATTCGATAGCAATATTATATTCTGGTAAGTAAAAGTCTAATGATTGTCTACCAAGCCATTTAAAACGCCCTTCAAATGAATAATTAATCTTATTATTTTCCAACATAACACGTATCTTTGTTTCTAATAGACTCTCCTTACATTTCTGACAACCAGCTCCCCTTATATGATCTCTTGGAGCTTGCCAAAATTCTCCGTGTTTTGGACATATAATACAAACTTTTTCAGTTTTGGATATATAAATTACTTTTGAATAATCATATTTATCACCATGTATTAAAATTGATTTGGCGATAAATACTTCAGTATTTGATTTATTATTTGCACAATAAGGACAACCGCCTCCATTTAGATGTGTTGCTGGAGTTTGTTCAAAGTCACCATGAATATGACACCCAATAATTACATTTTCTAAAAATGATTTATATACAATCTTCGAATAATTATATTTAAAATTATGTTTTTTATTTGATTTTTCTATGAATATTTCTGTATTAAATTTATGCTCAGAACAATATTTACATCCGCGCCCTAATAAATGTTGCCCTGGCTCTATTGAAAATAACCCATGTTCTTTACATATAATATCTACTTTAGTATTTCCATTTACATATTTAACCTTAGAATAATCGTATTTGTCTCCATGAACTTTAATTGATTTCTCTATAAATTCTTTTTTATTTGAAATATATAATTTTGATAATTTTTCAAAACCACATTTTGAACAACCCTGTCCATCAAGATGAGACTTCGGTAACTGCCAGAAATCTCCATGAATAAGACATGTAATACAAATTGGTATGTTACAACCAAAATATTCTGATTTTTCATAAGAATATTTATTGTTGTGTTTTAATAACGCTTTTTTAATAAAATCACCAATTGTATAATTTGGGCATTTTGTGCATTTTGCCCCGTTCATATGAGATGATGGAAGTTGCAAAAACTCACCGTGCTCAATTCCATTTTCATTTTTTTCGTGACATATTATGCACACTGGTGTGTAATTGTTAATGTATTCTGTTTTGGAATAATCATATTTATTATTGTGTTTTAAATTTGATCTTTTAATAAATTCTTCTGTTGTTAATTTTTTAGGCATTTTTAAATATATTTAAGTTTTTATTTTTTCATACAAAAAAATCTGGATTAAAAACAATAATAGACCATCTACCTTCTATTATGAGTTTAACCCAGATTTATAATATTTTTTTTAACCAAGTAGATGATTGGTTTTTATATTAATAAATAGTGTAAATATTTATTTTTTCACCAATTCTAAATAATTATTTTTCAATAAAATTAAAATTTTATTTTTCAATTTCTTTTTTGATTACAGTTTCAATTATGAGAGCCTTTTTCATCACCGTATTCCAAATATCTTCAAAAATAGTATCTGTAAATAATTGAATATAAACCGTAACATCTTTGGTAGAACTTATGCGATGTATACGATCAACTACCTGTAAGACATTTCCAGGAACGAAATCAAAACTGTTAAGTATACACACAGTTGCCGCCGTAAGTGTCAATCCGACACCGCAAGCTATTATCTGTCCTATGAAGACTTTTTTCTTGGGGTCATTCATAAATTCAAATTCAGCTAACTGTTTTTGTTTTGGTGTAGATTTTCCAGAGAATGTTACACATTTTTCACCGAAATGCTCTTTCAGAGCGACCATTTCGTTCTCGTAACAAGTTACGATCATAACTTTTTCACCTTCTTCCAAATGTTCTTCGGCTAATTTAATTGTATTTTTAACCATTTCAAGGCCCAAATATTGTCTGAAAACAGAACCCTCTATTAATTGCTTATATTCTTCTGCTTTTTCCCTAATTTCATCCGTTTTACCCTCTTGATTTTGGTATTCTTCCCATAAATTTTCATATTTTTCTTGTTGCAATTTCGTTAATGAATAATTTCTTGTTAGAATAGTTTTTTCAACCATATTCATTTCACTTTTCATTCGTCGAATATAAATACTCTTAATGCGTTCTTTTAATTCTTCCAAATTTGAACTACCACCCGTTAGCCATATTTTTTTAGCGTTTTTATCAATATATTCTTTTAAATCTTCTTTTTCAATTTCCGAAAGATCATACCAGCAAGATTTCTTTTTAATATTTAAATAAAAATTTGTCCATTTCTGGATCTCCCCCTTAGCTGGAATCTGTTTTCCCTCGCAATATCTTACAACAAACTCTTCAAAATCATTACTTATATCACTACCAATTATTTGAAGGATATTAAATAAATTAATTGGTTTATTCGTTAAGGGTGTTCCGCTTATTCCCCATATATATTCAGGATTTGCTCGTTTTATAAAATCTTTAATTATCTTGTATCTATCACTGGTTTGGTTACTAAGCTTATGAATTTCGTCTAATATAACCAATTCAAATTTATTTTGTAACATTGGGCTATTATCAAAAGCTATTTTAATATTTGCTTTACTTCTACTTTCAGGTATTTGGTAAAATTCTTTTAATATATCATAATTCATAATAATATATTTTTTATCATAATCCCATTTACCTTTTTCTTTAGCTAATTGCCTTAATTCGGTTGCTTTTAAATTTGATTTTCCAGCTTCATATCCAAGTAATTCTTCTAATTCTGATTTTTTCTTATCGGTTATACCTTCAATTACAGCAATTTCACTTTCATCAACATAATACATCAACTCTCGTTTAATTGTGTATTTTACTGAGGCAGGGCAAACGATTAAAACACTCTTGGCTTTACTCTCAATCGCTGCAACTATCATCGTTGCCGACTTACCAACTCCTTGATCATCACATAATAAACATTTTTTTCTAACCAATAAAAATTTTGATCCAGTCTTTTGATGATCCTTTAAAAATCTTGGCTCAGGTAAATTTTTTGTTAAATTATCATATTTATCAAAATCAATTTCTAATTTCTCATATGAATTATCATCATAAAGTGAGTCCAGTAAATCTCTCTTTGGAATTAAACACATAACTGGTTTATCTTGGCCACGTTTGTAGTTTACATAACAATGATAATAATTTTCTGTTTCACCCAACAATGATACAACTTGCAATTTTTTTATTTCGTGGTCGTATTTCCAATATTCTCTTTTCTTTTCTCCAAATTCATCCGTTATTTTTACAATTTTATTAATTTCAACTGCTTTAAACTCATAATTTTTTAAAACGTAGTTTAGTTCAAAATCAGTTGCCTGACTTTTTTTAATTAACACATTATTTTTTATCATCTTAATATACGGATTATCTCCAATATATGTTTCCAATATCTCTAACGCAAGTTTATTATTTTTAACTGATAATTTGGCCATCTTCTTTGTGAAAATTTAATTTCATCAAATGTACTAAAAAAATTTTAGAAAAACAAGTTATTTTTAAAATTTCAGGTATTTATAATAAATTGAAAACTACGTGGGAGAAATACAAGTATCAAAAAAAGTAAATAATAATTATGGTTCTACTATTGTTTCAAATACAGTAGTGGTTGATAGTAGTACGGATTTATTCCCATTTACGAGAGCTGAGAAGAACAAATTAGCTACTTTTCAGGATATTAATTCAATCGTATCAACTTTTATAAGAGAAGTACCTGGTGGAGCTGTGAATGGTATTAATAATATATTTACATTGACTCAAACTCCTATAAGTATTGATTTTTTAAATGTATTTGTAAATGGAATAAAACGTGAAGTTACTTATTTAAATGAGCAAGTATTCATGATTGGGTTTCCTCCAAGTTTAGGAAGTACAATTGAGGTAACTTATTTTGTAAACACTACCGTAATAGATCCTGCTTTATCTCAACTTAATTTGGATAAATTAACAAATTTTTATAATGCATATATGTCAACTATTGACGTTTTAACCAATAATGTTAACGATGTAATTACAGATAACACTGGTGGTTTAATTTATACAAATTAAAAATAATATAATAAAATAAAAAATATAATAATATGTCACATTTAAGCGATTTCATTGCAAATTCATTAACCGATTCTGATACAACTAAATTAGTTCCTCTTTCTTTATTGGAAGGATTTGCTGGTGGGTTAACCAATTTTGTGTTGGCTAATCAAACATCATATACCTGTTTATCAACAGATAATGGAAAAACGATTGTATTTAATTATAATAATACAGAAACAACTATACATTGTATTTTACCTGAACCATTACCTGCTGGATTTTCGGTTGATGTTGTAAATTTAAGTGTAGGTAAAATCGATATACAAACACCTTTATGTGAATTTATAACTGAGGGTGGCATGATTGATGGGACAACTACGCCTAATCTTCCTATTCCAAATTATAAAGTAATAAGGGTCCTTAAGCAAATGGACTCAATATATTATATTACTGGGGATTTAAGTAATGGTTCATCTCTTTCAGGTACTAACTATGTATTTGTACAGGGTAAAGGAACTCCTACTCAAAATGCTGCTGAATTACAAGCTGCTTTTAATACTGCTAAAAATTTATATGATGATATTGTGGGTAGAGCCACTGTTATTGTAGCACCTGGAATATATACATTTGGAACTACCAAATTTTTAATAAATGCAGTTGGAGTTGATGTGGTATCGTTAACAGGTAATGCAGATGTCATACTTGATGGTATTAATATTACAAGTTGCGATGGACTAGTTAAGGGAATTGATACTGGATCATTTTATTTTACCATTGCTTCTAATTTACCTTTATTGGTTTGTGAAAATTGTAAAGGAGGTGTGAGTTCTTTTGTTTGTGGCGGTGTATTTTCAGGTAAGGCTATTAATTGTGTGGGGGGGAGTAGTTCTTTTGGTGGTGATAATGATGGTACTGGAGGAACTTTTAGTGGTATTGCAATAAATTGTAGTGCTGGTGGGTATTCTTTTGGTAGTGGAAGTGGAGCAGGTGGAACTGGATCTTTTACTGGTACAGCAATTAATTGTGAGTCTATAGATAGTGATTGTTTTGGTGGGACGCATATGTCAGGTAAATTAATCAGTTGTAGATTAACAGATTCAGATTATGTTTTCCCAACGGTAGCAATAGGGGGTCATATAACATATTGTATTAATGGTAACGGAACAGCAGCAACAAACCAATAAAAATGACCCAAGAAATAATTAAAATAGAGGATATAATTGGCGGCGGTGATCTTGCCACTAAAGGGTATGTTGATGATACTATAGGTAATATTGTTATTACTGGTGGAACTTCTACGCAGTTTAATTTAGTGCTTATTAAACAAGAAATTAATTGGAATAGTGGGTTTATAATGATTCCTTATAGTGGGTTGTTAAATACTAATAAAGAAGTTACAGATGTATCACTTTCTATTAATTCTGTTTCTGGAACAAAAGATTTAGATCCAATTATTAATTATCCATCTTCCGATACTTGGAATGGAGTTCCTTTTAGTGGTTTTTATATAAAAGATGCACAAGGGCTTTTAAGGGAGGATAATGATTTTGATATAGTTTATCTTAGTTATAACATCATTGATTCAATAGGCGTAAGATATGATGGTAAAAAACAGGTATTAGGAGATGGATTTATATCTGATCACGATTTAGGCGATACAAATCATTCGACTTATACTGCCCATACATGGTGGGATGCTGTATATCCAGAATATAAAGGTATTAGAATTCAGTCAGAATTAGACCCACTCACTGGTTATGGAATGTTAAATGCTAATTTTAAAGCTAATTATGCTGCTATTAAGGGTTGTGATTTATATTTAAAACCTTTTGTTGGTGTTGGTATTTCTGAAGAACAAGGTTCTAACGCAAATATTTTAACAGTATGTTCTCATTTCGAAAATGTACGCAATCGGCACAATAATGGATTTGTTGATGATTCATTCACGGGTTCAACATATAATCCAGATTATTTTTTTGATAATGTTATACAGGTTAGTGCTTGTAATCCTGGAACTACTTTGGAACAAGCACCTACTGGTTGGACATCTTCTTTTGGTTATGGGGTAGAGTTTTACGAAGAACTTCAGGAACAATCGCCCACTACGGCAACTGTTGGCGCTAAATTAAAAAAGATACAGGTTCTTACTGGGGCAAATTGGTCATTAGTTCGTTTATCAGCCAGAAAAACAGCTTCTTTAACAACCGTAGTTGATGGGGTTTATACATATAATTGGAATATGTATATGGGTTTCGGCATTATTAACACCAACGCTGCAATTCAATATATCAAGGATAATTATTCTGAAAATACGGATTACAAAAATATGTTGGCTGATGATTTGGAAGGTTCACATGGTTTAAGTCATTTTTTAACTTACGATGATTTATTACCAAACTCACCTGTAGCAAAACGAATGTTGGATGATAATTTGAGTAATATAGATTTTTTAAATTTTCCAGTAATTAACCCAACAATTATAAGTGGTCTTAGTTTAACAACAGGTTCTACTTATGAAATTATTTCTGCTGATAATATTATTGGTTTTAAAAAAATAGATGGGTCTGTAGTTTATTCTGATAGCATAAACCAATCCACTTCTGTTAAAGGAAACGTGATGTTAAGCGTGCCAAAGGCAACTACCACTTTTAATTTAGGAGGAACAAATTCAGTATTTTCTGGCGTTCTAAATTTATTGGATTTACAATCATTATTACATTTGAGTTGTGGTGGTAATCAATTAACAGATATTGTTATTGATAATTCAAGTAATTTAATAAGTTTAGATTGTAATAATACATTAATTACAACACTTAATACCGTTAATTTTAATAGTCTAACAACTCTTAATGTTCAAAATTGTGGTAATTTAAGTACTTTATATTGTTATCTAAATAATTTATCTACTTTATCTTTAACTGGATGTCCTAATTTAACAACAGTAAATTGTAAAAATAATATACTTTCATCACTTAATTTTTCAGGTTTAAATCAGTTACAATATATATATGCAAATAATAACGATTTAACTAATATTAATATATCTGGTTGTACATCATTAAAAGAATTATATGTTGATGTAAATGATTTAACTGGAATTACTAAACCTAATACAACTATTAATTACTTCACTGGAGATTTTAATCAATTTACCACAATGGATTTATCTGGCTTAAATAATTTAGTAGTGGCTGCATTCACAGATAATTTACTTACTTCTGTAAACGTTAGTGGATGTACTCAGATGACAAAATTACAGGTCCAAAATAATCAATTGGATAGAACTAATATACTATCTATAATTAATCAAACTATCACAAATGGCTTGGTAAACATAGACACAAGTTACCCAAACAGATTAGAATTTGCAGGTAATCCAGGTGCTTCATCTTTAACCACATCAGATTACACAACATTAACAAGTATGGGTTGGCTGGTAACATATTAACAAAAACAATTATGTCTTCAAGAAAAGCAAAAATAACACGTAATAATTTATTCTATTCAGAAACAGATTTTAATTTTGATTCTGAAATGGGGGAAGATTATTTTAAGCAAGATATAAATCAAAGCATTACTTTATTTAAAGTTGATAGAGTTAAAACAACTACTGATAGATGGGGGGAAACATCTCCAGATGGGGTAATTTATAAAGAACCTATTGAATTAACATGTCGTTATTTAATTGATAAGGTTAAAAATAAAGCCCAAGATACTACTCAAAATTTAGGACATTTCCAACAAATAGGTAATCTTAAAATTGATATTTATATTAAAACATTAAAAGATAATAATACAGATATAGATTATGGCGATTATATTGGTGTTCAATTAACCCCCGATCAAATGGAATATTTCGTGGTGAACCAAGACGGTAGAATGGATTTTGATAATGCTCATACATTATTTGGATTTTTACCATTGTTCAAAACGATTTTAGCGGTTTCCTGTGATAAACCAGAATTTAAAGGAATATAATAAATGACAAAAATAAACTTTAATAAATTAAATTTCAACCAATCAAAAACTGGTCCAGATAGAATAGAACAAATGAATAAGAATTTATTTGTGAATGGAAATATTTTACCAAAACCAGTCACTTATAATGAAATTCATGATGATATAATTCGTTTTATTAAAGAAGATTTATCTATTGATTATAATGGAAGTAAATTACCAGCATTCTTTCTAACACAACAACGTTTTTCAGAATTTTCGAAAACATGGGAATATGTAGATGAAAATAAAAATATTCAATCAAATTTTATTGTAATTACAAGAGAAAATAACCCAAAAAAAGGAACTCAACAGCAGGATTATGCAAATATTCCTGGAAATTCGTTTTATACAATTGGGACATCGGAAAAATGGTCTGGAGATAAAAATATAATAATTTCTTATAAAATGCGTCAGCCATATACGGTTGATTTTATTTATAATATTAAATTGATTTCCAATAAAATTGATTTACTTAATGAGGTTAATAATAAAATAAACGATAATTTTAAATCAAAACAATCTTATATCTGTCCAAATGGTCATTATATGCCTATTCAATTGGAGGATGTGTCAGATGAAAGTGATTATGAACTTGATGAAAGAAAAATATTTATTCAAACATTCCAATTACTTATTAAAGGATATATTATTAATGAATCGGATCTATTAATAGAAGAAAATATGGTTGCTTCAATGGTTGGGTTTGAATTAGAATCTAAAAGTTTAAATAATATTCCTATTGACACAAACGGTAATTTAATAGTTGAATTTCCTATTAATTCAAAAAACACGATTAAAATTAAATCATCTGATTATTATATAATAACAAATATTATTGCTGAAAATATTGAAAATTTTACTGTTAAAATCAATGGACAGGTTGCTGGTACGTCGTTCGAATTAAATAAATATGATAAAATAGAAATTAAAGTAGTTAAAATCGATCCAACAAGAGTTTCAAAAATAACATTATCAACAGCCAGTTAAAATATTTTAAAAATAAATTTTCATTTTTATTGTTTTTCTAATCTTCTATACTATTTATATTAAAATAAATATTTTAAAAATAATTTAATAAGATGGCAACTCTCGCACAAGGAACACATAGTACCGCAGATATTTATACCCGTGAAATAGACTTAACATCTTCGGTTAAATCATTGGGCGTTACAACTCTTGGTTTAGTCGGAGAAACTCTAATTGGGCCAGCATTTCAACCTATTCCTATTACGGATTGGAGCACATTTAATAACTATTTTGGTGGAACAAATACTGAAAAATATGATAATGGCTATCCTCGTTATGAATTACCTTATATAGCAAAATCATATTTGACTGAATCAAGTCAACTTTATGTTACAAGGGTTCTTGGGCTTAGTGGTTTTAAATATGATGGAATTTGGTGTTTATATAATAATGATACAACGAGTGGAACTACAATTGGAGCTTCTATTGATCCTAATACTGTAATTGCAACTTTAAGAAGTAAATCACAATATCTTGGCGAAGAATTAACTCCTTATGTTACTGGAATGACAATTCAGAGTGGTGCATCAATTACTGGTACTTCAGTTGATTTCCAAATTGTAGCTCAGATTAATAGTGGAACTACTGAAACATATACTGTATCATTAGATTCAACAAAAAAAGATTATATTTTAAAAGTTCTCGGTAATACACCTGATGGTTCTTCAAATGCAAAAATATTTGTTGAAGAAATGTTTGAAGTTGCTTTAAATGGATTAAATGACCCAAATAAGACCACTGGTTTCTATAGTGGCACTACTATCCAAATGTCAAATATTGATAATGGACATAATAATTATAGTAGCACTTATACTGGAGCTAAAACACCTTGGTTTGTATCAGAGGTAAAAGGAGAACATATTATACAACTTTTTAGATTTGTAACGATTTCAGATGGTGAAAACGCTAATAACATGTTTAAAATTAGTATAACTAATGTAGATGTAAACGCTTTGACATTTAATGTTCAAGTACGTTCAATAAATGATACTGATGCTAACCCTGTTATATATGAGTCCTTTAATAATTGTTCTTTAGACCCATTATCTGGAAATAGTTATATTGGGGCACAGATTGGTACACTTGACACAGTCTATAATACTAATTCGAAATATGTTATAGTTGATATTGATGATAATCCACTCGTTGCACAATCAATACCAATGGGATTTACTGGATATGAAGTTAAAAATATAACTGGTTATACTCCATCAAAGATAATTTATAACTGTGAATATAATGATGCTGTTAAAAATAAAAAACAATATTTTGGATTAAGTGATTTAAGTGGAGTAGACTTGGACTTCTTTAAATTTAATGGAATTGACGCAAATAGTTTATCAATGACAGATGGCTTTCATATGGAAAGTTCCGCTGCTGATATTACAGAAATTACTGGTATTGGAAATATTAAATTCCAAACTATTTATACTGGAGAAACAGAAGATACTGTTGATTCAGATATTACATTAATGAAATATACTGCGTTCTTTTACGGTGGATTTGATGGGTGGGATGTTTTTAGAGCTAATAGAACAACAGGAAATGCATATCAATATAATCAATATAATAGAGTACATCCAGATCAAATAGGTACAGGTCTTCAATTTACAAAATTTATTGGTACAGATTTAGATCCAACTCTTGGTATACCTAACATAACTGATGCATTTGGAATAACTTCTGATTTTTATGCTTTTTGGTCTGCTATTAGAACTTTTTCAAATCCAGAATTGGCAAGTATTAATGTTTTTTCAACCCCTGGAATAGATACTATTAATAATAGTATATTGGTTAATGAAACGATCGATATGATTGAAAATGAGAGAAAAGATTCTATCTATATCGTTAATACCCCCGATAAACCATTAGGGACATATGATGATTCAAAATCTTCTATGTATTCAGTTAATGATTTAATATCTGCATTTTCAGATACTGGGATTGACTCAAGTTATTCAGCAACTTATTTCCCTTGGATTCAATATTTTGATCAGGATAATGCCCAATATTTATATTTATCCCCAACAAAAGATGTTGTTACTAATCTTGCTTTAACTGATAATACGGCTTACGCTTGGTTTGCACCTGCTGGTATGTCTCGCGGTCAATTGAATTGTGTTAAAGCGAAAAAGAATTTAATCTTGGATGAACTTGACCTTTTAGCAAATGCACAAATAAACGCACTACGTACATTTTCTATTGAAGGAGTTAGAGTTTGGGGACAAAATACTTTACAAATTGCCGATACCCAATTAAATAAAATTGGAGTTAGACGTATGATGTTATTCCTTAGAACATCAATTAGAAGCGGAAATTTACCTTTAATATTCGAACCTAACGATAATACAACCAAAAACCAATTCTTAGCAATTGTTACTCCAATTTTAGATGGTGTTAAATCTGGTAGAGGAATTTCTGATTATAAAATTATCGTCGATAATGGTCCAGAAGCAACAGCTTTACATCAAATGAATGTTAAAATATTTATTAAGCCAATCGGAGCGCTTGAATTTATTAATATTGATTTCATGATCACAGATGAAGGTTTCGATTTTAGTTCTCTTTAAATAAATTAAATAAATCAAAAATGCCCAATAGATAAAAATATCTGTTGGGCATTTTCTTTCTGTTGAAACTTCGAGAGAGGTTGGACAGTTTTATTTAAAGAATACATTAAAGAAGCCACCCCAATAAAGGAGTGAAATAGTGATTATACTATCTACAATTGTTAACCAAATATTATATTTTTGAGACAATTCTGGCTTTAGTTCTCCGTGTTTTTTAAAAGCGATTAAAAAATTAAAAAAGAAAAAACATAAAATTATTATTTGTGGTGCCATATTTTTATTTTATTTAATTATTTATTTTCTATAAATTTCCAATCAATTTTATAAGATATTGTTGAATAAGTACCTGGTTTTAATCCAACTTCAATGAATTGGAATATTAAGCTAATAATATAATCAATGTTATCAACAACATATGTGTGTAATGCGAGCATTTCAGTTTCAACTTCCAAGCCAAATTTTTTCCCATCAAAATCATTTTCTGTTCCTGGTGTAAAATCATTCCACTTACCAAGGATAATTGCCAAATCTTCCATCAGATTATCTCCACCATAAGGGTTCCAACTATCTAAATTAATATTATAATCATTAACTTTCGTAAACTTGAAGTTTTTAATTATCTTAATGTGATCTGCTGTTAAGTTTAATTTAATTTTTGCCATAATTTATTTTAATTTAAGCAAATGTACGAAAAATATTTAAGAAAAACAAGTTATTTTAAAAATATTTTTATAAAAAATGAAAATAATTATATTTATATGAAAATTAAAAAACAACGACTGAAAAATAAGTGAAATATATTTTAAAATATTTATCAAAAAAAATAAATCGGTTCTATTTATAATAAAATAAAAATACAACTATTCAAAAAAAATGGATAACGAAGGAAAAGAAATTCGCGAAATGCTGAATGAGATTAGAAGTGAATTTGATAAATCAAAAATATTGAAGGAATCATTTACGTTTCCAACAGATACCCATGAAAAACCATCTGAATCACTTGATTTAGGACGTGAACTTCCTCGTGAGATGAAACCAGAAGAAAAAACTGAGTCTGTTGATCCGATTAAGGATAAAATTAACATAATCAGAAAATCAGCTATTTCGATAATGGGAGAAATTGATCCATCCGAAAAGGCAACCGATTATAAATCAGTTAGAGCAATTTTAGATGCTTGCGATAAATTGATAGAACCTAAAGTTGAAAAAGAAATTAAATAATTAATTAAAAAATATACTAATATGTCAGATTTATTAACCCAAATTCCTCTTTTATACCAACCTATCCAAAATAATCGTTTTGTGGTTAAATTTCCATCAGACATGGGAATTCAGTCATGGACAGTCGCATCTTCTGGGTTGCCTTCACTTAACCAAAATTCAATTGAAATTCCTTGGATGAATACATCTGATTATGTATTAGGCCGTGCTACTTGGGAAAAAATAGATGTTGTTTTTAGAAACTTAATTGGACCATCAACAGCCCAATCTTTAATGGAATGGATTCGTTTAGGATATGAAGAAGTTACTGGGAGACAAGGATACGCCGCTGGATATAAACGTGATATTTCAATTGAATTATTAGACCCAACTGGAGTTACTATTCAAAAATGGATATTAAAAAACGCATTTCCCACAACTACTTCTTTTGGTTCATTAAAATATGATGATGATGCAATCAATGAGATTACGGTAAGTATTCAATACACGTATGGGATTTTGGTGTTCTAATTTATTGATATTCAACCACTTAACATAATTTCTTTTTCTTTTTTCAATTGGTTCGTTAGACTTAAAACGTTTAATGAACCAATTTTTTTATTAAAATAAAAGATTATTGAAATAAATGGTGATTATTTTTCAAATAAAACATTTTATACTATTTATATTAAAATAAATAATATGCCAAGAAAATTAACAACAAAAGATTTTATAGAAAGAGCAACTGAAAAACACAATGGTAAATATGATTATTCTAAAGTTGAATATATTAATAGTAAGATTAAAGTTTGTATTATATGTCCAATACACGGAGAATTCTGGCAATTACCATCCGATCATCTTTTTGGTAGAGGATGTGATAAATGTAGGCCGAACATAAAATCAACAACAGAAGAATTTATAATTAAGGCGAAGATAGTTCATGGAGACAAATATAATTATTCAAAAGTTGAATATATTAATAATAGAATCCCAGTTATTATGGGATGTCAAGAACATGGAGATTTTATACAAAAACCACTTGATCATTTGGCTGGATGTGGATGTCAAATTTGTGGTGGAAGTCTACAATCAAATACAGAAGAATGGATAGAAAAAGCGAAATTGGTTCATGGAGATAAATATGATTATTCAGAATCTAATTATACAAAAGCTTTGAAAAATATTTATATAATATGTAAAGAAGAAGGCCATGGAGGATTTTGGCAAATAGCCGCCAACCATTTAAATGGAAGTAATTGTCCAAAATGTAATAGTAATAAAAAGAGTAAAACTGAAGAATATGTTAGTTTTGTATTAACAAATAATAATATAGAATTTATTAGAGAAAAGGGGTTTAAATGGCTAAAATATATAAGGAGATTATCGTTAGATTTTTATTTACCAGAACAAAAAATAGCTATTGAAGTTCAAGGAGAGCAACATTTTGTTTCGATTGAAAGGTATGGGGGAGAAAAAGATTTTATTTTAAGACAGGATAGAGATAGAGTAAAATTAGAACTCTGTATTAAGAATGGAATCAAAATGATTTATATTAGAAAAGATTTATCCGTTTTAGATGACTTAATAAATTCAATTAGAAATGAAACAACCGATTAATAAATCAACTGGTATTAATTCTAAAAAGAAAAAGGAAGTTAAGGGACATAAATGTGGATATGGTACATCTAAACTTGAAATTTATTTTAAAGAAGAATTTTTAGATAAACTGGGAATTGAATATGAATATCAAAAAGAATTTCCATCATTGAAACGTGTTTGGGATTTTTATCTTACTGATTCTCATATACTTATCGAAATTGATGGCCAATTTTATCATTCAGATCCAAGGTTTTACGATCAAACTAAATTATCAAGAATGCAAAAGAAAAACAAACGTTCGGATGAAGCCAAAAATAGGTGGGCAGCTGTTAATGGAATTGTTTTGATTAGAATTTGGGAATATGATATTCATAAAAATCCCGAAATTGTTATGGAAATGTTACGAAAACGAACGGGTGCAGAAAAAGAAAAACAAATTATTATTGAGAAAAAGAAAACGGGCGAATTCTTCCATAAGAAAAATAATCCAATCATTTAAACACAAAATAATTAAACTAAAATATTTATAAACAAAAGAAACATATGAAATATTCATGGAAACCACAATTACCCGATATTAGGGATTATCAATTCTCACAAACAATAGCTGTATTACCAACATCTGTTGATTTAAGACCTAAAATGCCACCTGTTTATGACCAGGGTCAATTAGGTTCCTGCACGGCTAATGCAATAGCAGGGAGCTTTGAATTTGCAATAGATAAAGAATTGAAGCCTGACTTTGTACCATCACGATTATTTATTTATTATAATGAACGAGTTATTGAAGGTACTGTTAAAACAGATTCTGGAGCTAATATACGTGATGGAATTAAATCAGCTAATACGCAAGGAGTATGCCCAGAAACTGAATGGCCTTATACAATTTCAAAATTCAAAACTAAACCTACGGCTAAGTCTTATAAAGATGCATTAAAAACAGTTGTTAAGACATATTCGGCGGTTAATCAAGATTTAAATAGTATGAAAACTTGCTTAGCTTTAGGTTACCCATTTGTTTTTGGTTTTAGCGTATATACATCGTTTGAAAGTGCGAGTGTTGAATCTACGGGTATTGTTAATTTACCTACTAAAACTGAAAAGTTACTTGGAGGTCATGCTGTTGTTGCAGTCGGTTATGATGACTCAACACAACGTTTCATTGTTCGAAATAGCTGGGGTTCTTCATGGGGACAGGCTGGATATTTTACGATACCATATACATATCTAACTAACTCAAATTTAGCAAGTGATTTCTGGCAAATTGACTTAATCTGATTAATTCGAAAAATAAAAAAATATTATAATATCAAAATATGACAAAAGAAGAGAAACAGAAAGAATCAGCCGATGCCTTTTTATTGGAAGCATTAAATGAAGCAAGAGAAAGAGGTAGTGAAAAAAGTGTGAAAACATTGGAAGCATTAGTTCCGAAACAAACTACCCAACAAAAACCAATTAAACAAAATGCGGTTGTTGAAGATGAATATGTTCCAGAAATTGAAGAATACGAAAATGGCGGAGAATATGAAGGGGATTTTGAAGAGAGTTATGAGGTTGGTTATGACAAAGTTAGCCTCCCAAGTGCTGGAAAAATTTACGGTAAAAGTTTCAAGACTTCGAAGATAAGTGTTGCCTATCTCACAGGCTCGGACGAAGATATAATTTCAAACCCTGGAATTTATACGGAAACAGTTGATGGAGAAAGTCAGTTATTTGACGTTTTACTTCGTAGAAAAATTTTAGATAAAAATATTAGGCCTGAACTTCTTTGTAATGCTGACCGTGACGCTATTATTGTTTGGCTAAGAGCTACAAGCTACGGTAATTATCCTATTTCAACACTTGATCCTGATACTGGAGAACGTTTTGATACGGAAATTGATCTATCACAAATTAAACCAAAACCATTTATTCTTGAGCCAAATGAAAATGGATATTTTGAATTTACATTACCAAATTCTAAAGATGAAATTGAATTTAGATTCTTAGTTCATAAAGATGAACTTGATTACAATAAGTTACTCAAGAAAACTAATAATAAATTAAAAAAACATGCGTTAAATAGCGCAAAAGAATTATTAGTTGAAATGATTGGGGAAGATGAATCAATTGAAAAACTTTCAAAAACAAAATTAGATAATGCTTTAAAAGTTATTGGTGATTATGTTGGAACAATAGAAGATACGGATGATTATTTGAATGCGAAAGGAATTACATTCAGACTTGAAAAATCTATTATTTCAATCAACGGAGAAAAGAATAGGAAGTTTATTCATGACTACGTTAAAAATATGCGTGTTTATGATAGCCTTTCCTTAAGACGTCATATAGTTCAGTCAATGCCAGTTCTGAATTTTGAGATAGAAATAACACGACCAGATAATACAACTTCGAGTCTAGGAGGTGGCTCAACTTTTACTACCTTTCTTACCATCGACGAATCTATTTTTCTCAATTACAAATGATTTTAAGTCTAAATTATTTGATGAATTCTGGAGTTGTCAAGCTTATATTGGATTGGATATGACTTTTATAAAATCGATGCCCGTTTACGAACGAAAATATCAAATTGCAAGGCATAACGATAAAACAAAAAAGGAAAATGAGGAACGAACTGCAGCTTTAAATAAAACAAAGAATAAACATTAAAAGAAAAACGGTAGAACTAATTAATTTAGGACTGCCGTTTTATAATTTATGTGACGTATTTAAATGTTAAATTAAATCTACTTTATTTTCAAGATATAATTTATTTAATACCAAATAATTCATTACCGCAAATTTAAATAATTTTGATTTTAAATAAACATCTGGGCTGAATACATTATAATACATGACCTCATAAATTTCATTATCTATTAATAATTTATCATCTATTTTCAATTCTAAACTTGACAAATTTTCCCAGCAATCAGTATGTTCTTCTATTTCTAATTGGGTGAATTCAACACCTTTCTCACTAAATAAATTCCCAACATCTAATAATATTTCACCTATTTCAACATCTTCGGATAAACCGTCATATCTTTTTATTAATTTATAATTATTCATAATGTATATATTTCATCTAATTATTATTTTTATTATTGAAATCTCTGTCTAACAATACTTATTTTACCATTTATTTCCTGCCATCTAATTCCTACCCATGTTGTTGGAGTTGTTTCTAATTTTAAAACGTTATTTACTTCCATTTTTATAAAGGACTGAATTTCATCGTAGCTAAGTCCGAATTTATTAGAAAAAACTTTCCATATTTTATAATAATCAACCCAGAAATTCATAATATTTTTATTATTTGAATCCTGATATAATTCAAAAATAACTTCACCATCTTTTTTATAAAATACTGAGTTAGGACGTTCTATCATTATAACTATTAATAAATCGGTTAAAAATAGCTTAAAGAAATCTTCCATTGCTTTATTTTTGTTAACTTTGACAAAATTAATAATGATTTTACTATCAGCTTCTTTAATGTTTTCTCTATATCCATCAGGGATATTAATTTCAATTGTCTTTTTCATTTTTTTTCACTAATTTAATTGATTCACACAAAGCTTTTTCTAAAACTTCTTCATAAGGTTCACATTTGATGAATATTACTTTATTTCCTTTGTAAAAAATATTTACTGTCCACATCATTAAACTTGCATCAATAATAATTTCAATATCGTATTTATTATGAAGATATTGTTTTAGTTCGTTTTGTGTTATACATGGATAAATAAAATACCCAAATAATTTTTTAATAAAAATATTTGAATCCATTTTTAACTTACCTTTATTGGTATAATAATATAGTACGTCTTTTAATAGTAATTTACTATACCTTAATAATTTTGCTGTTTCAAAAGAAATTAAACGATCCTGTTCCATAAGTTATTATTTTTACAAATGTACCAATAAAATATGAGAAAAACAAGTAACTTTAAAATTTATTTAAGCAAATAACGAAAATAATAAAAATAACCCAACTATTAAAGCAATTCCAATAATTCTTGCGAAAAACCAAAGTAACGTAACTCCCCAAAAATCTTCGCTGGAATAAATCTCTTCGAAATCATCACCTTTGATCGGTTTGTGTATCCAATATCTCTTTTCCATAATAATTTAATTTTAAATTGTTCTAATTCTGTTGTAAATTGAAATACAAATGTAGACTAATATCTCGAATTAGCCAAATAAATTAATATATTTTAAACCAAAATTTTAAAAGCATATATTTATACTAAACAACTTTAATATGCCAGATCCAGTATTAACATCAAGGGATATAAATAAATTAACTGATACACTTGAAAAATTAATTACCACAATTGGTAAAGGTAATCTCTCTGGTGATAGTAAAGGAGGAACTACATCTAAAACAGATGTAAATTCTGCTCAAAAAATGAGTAAATTACTTACAAAAAAATTACAAGACAACCAAAAATATCTTGATATATTAACTAAAATAGAAAAAAATTCGCAAGCAAATCTAAAATTAGGAACTGAGAATGAAAAATTAGATAAACAAAAATTAATTTATATTAAAAAACAAGGCGAATTAGAACAACTTAGAGATGCAAAAGCAGCTTCTATGACTAAATCACAACTTGTTGCTCATGGTAAAATGATAAAAACAGCTGAGGATGATTATAAAAGAGAGGCTGAAAAATATAAATTATTAGAAAAAGAAATAAAATTAGAAGAAGAGAAAGCACAAATAATAAAAGATGCTGGCGTAGATGAGGCAAAGGCTATAAAAAAAGAAGAAGAGTTAGAAAAAGGTAGGCAGAAAAGAAAAGAGTCAGCTGATAATATTAGAAAGGCCACTGGAAAATTTTTATTAAAACAGGCTAGTGACGCTCTTGATATAATGTTGGATTCCGATAGTGCTATTAGTAAGTTGTCGGCTAATTATTCATTATCTAAAAACGAATCTGGTGAACTAAAGAAAAATATTGGTGAAATAGCTTGGAGAACTCAATTAATTGGCGTTGGGACAGGAGATTTAGTTAAGCTTCAAACATCTTATACTGATCAAATGGGTAGATCGGTAATGCTTGGAAAAGAAAATATGGTTTCAATGGCCAATACATCTGTAGCATTAGGTTTGGGTGTTGAGGCGACAGGCCAGATGGCAGCAGATATGAACCTGTTTGGATCTGGAGTTGCTGATAGTATGGATACTTTACAGAGTATGGTTGATTTATCAAAAAAATCTGGTGTATCTGCAAGTGTCGCAGCTAAAAACTTTGAAGGTAATTTAAAACTTGCTAATACCTATAATTTCAAAAATGGTGTTGATGGTGTAAAAGAAATGACGGTTTATGCTACCCAAATGGGTATTAAACTTGAATCTGTTGCCGCTTTTGCAGATAAAATTTCGACGCCAGAGGGTGCCTTGAAAACTGCAGCGTCACTCCAAGTGCTCGGTGGCAGTTTTAGTCAAATGGCTGATCCACTGAAACTTATGAATCAAGGAATAACAGATATGGGTGGTTTAACAGAAACTTATTCAAAAATGTTAGATGGAGTTATATCAATTGATAAAGCAACAGGCAAAATGAATGAAAACGGATACGAGAAAATTCGTATCAAGGCTGCTGCTGAAGCTGCTGGAATTTCATTCGATGATATGATGACAGCAGCTAGAACGAAGGCTCAGCGTGGAGCTATTCAACACGATGTTTCTTTAAATACAAATATTAAAACAGAAGATCAAAAAAATCTTTTGGCTACATTAGCTACATTTGAAAAAGGTAAGGGTTATAGTGTTAACGTTAATGGCACACAAAAATCAATAACGACTTTAGATTCAAAGGATTTGGCTTATCTTAAACCAGAACCGCAGCATATAGCAGATATTGCTGAAAATACAATTGGAATAAAAGAAATAATTGATAATGGTATAAAATCGTTATTGACCGCAATAGTTGGTCAATTATTACCAGCTGTTAATTTAGTTGCAAAATATATTTTAGATGCTTTTCATTATTTAATGCCAACTGTTGAAAATGGTGCTAAAGGTATTTCAAATGTTGCCAATTCTTCTGGCGGAGGAAAAGTATTAGGAGATGTTGGGCAGATGTTTGGAAAAAATGCTGCTCGAAGTGGAATAAAGAGTTTAGCTAATTTAGGATTAGAAACTGGGGCAAGAGCTATCCCATTTGCTGGAGGATTAGTAGATGCTGGATTCGCTGTTAATGATATGTTTCACAACCATTGGCGAAGTGCTGGTATGAATATTGCCGCAGGAGCCGCTAATTTTATACCAGGAGTTGGTCCAGTAGCTGGTTTGGCAATAAATGCCGCAAATACAGGAATGGACATTCATGACTCTTTACATCCAGAATCAAGATGGGAAACAGGTAATGACGTTTTAATCCCATCAGGAGGTGGTAGACCAATTAAGTTGGACACAAAGGATGATGTATATGCTATGAAGCCAGGAGGTGCCATTCAGCAGTCTATAATGCCACGTAATGAGACTTCATCTATATTTACGGGTGTTTCTCCATCCTGCAATAATAATTCAAGCAGCGGGTCTAATAATAGCTCAAATAATAATCATAAGGTTGATTTGAGTGGTGCTATTACATTGAATATGGCTGGTGGTGGATCTTCGAGGGTTGATGCAAGCGAATTAATGAGAAACCCACAGTTTGTTAGAGAAATGTCGCGTATAATAAGCCAGATTAATAATAGGGATGATAATGGTGGTGGATATAGTGGACCATTGGGACCAGATTCATTCTAATTTGTTGATAATTATAAAAATTGTTAAATCTTTGTTTTATTCAAATTATTTATTCAAAATAACTTGTTTATTAAAAATATTATCCGTACCATCCCGTGCGCGCCCGTTCTTATGTAAAAATCTTAAGAGAATATTTTTAAACAAATTTCATTTTAAAACAATCGTAAAAAACCAAAATTTGAAATAAGGCTGAAAGCCAAACGTTTTTCTAACATACGTTTTAAGAATATGTTTAAACATATGTAAGAAAATTCTAAAAACAAATTTTAAAAGAAAAACAAATGTTAAAACAATCGTTTAAACATATGTTACAAAAATATTTTAGAATTTTTAAAAAATTTTTAAACAGTTAAAAACGTAAAAACAATTTTTAAAATTATTAGTTAAAAAATAAAATTTTTGAAAAATAACTTGTTTATTGAAAATATTTTCAGTATATCGCGCATAGGCGCGTTCCGTAATGTAAAATCTTAAGAACAAATGTTTAAACGTATTCCAACAAATTCAATCACTAAAAACATATTTTGAAATAAAAACAACAAGTGTTATCAACAATCGTTTTTTTATTTCAAATCTGATTTCAATATTTACGAACGTTTTAAACGATTGTTAAACATATTCTAAAAACATATGTTAGGAAAAAAATTTTAGAACAATACGTTTGGCTTTCAGCCTTATTTCCAACCGTTGTCTTTTTAAAATTTTTTTTGGTTGATTTTACGAACGTAATTTAAAAATGCGTTATAATTTAAGAAATACCAATAGAAAAATAATTTTTTAGGTATTTATCATAAAAGGAAAGATGTTTTAAAATTATATTTCAATAATAAACGTTTTTCTTTTTCAAATTTTATAAAATAAGTCAATATGTTAAATAAAGATATCAATAGCGTTTCACCTAAATTAAGGGATAATTTATTAATGCAGACCATCGGTAAATATCCAATGGTGACAATTCCTTTAATAGATCCAATAGGAACATCTATTGATATTTATAATTCCGTACCAACATTAAAAAATTATATTGCGCCTGATGGCTTGTTAACCTATACCAACAATACTATTCAAAATGATTTTTATTCCGCTTACAGAGACTTAGATTCTACTATAGTTGATTACGTAAAACAAAAAAATATTTATACCAAGGATTATACCTATATTGATAAAACATCGGAAGGAATAGCTCAACAAACAGCCAATGTAGTTCTAGGGTATTTATTAGGTGATACTGTTGGTATGAGTATAACAGGAAATAATAATTTCAATGTAAGTTCAACTTTTGAGATTGGGAATACATTAGAAGGGGAAGCTTTAGGTGTTGCATTGGGCACAGAAAGCAAATTAGGTGCCATAGGACTACGATCTCTTGGTTTATCGTTAGCTAACTCAGTACTCAATAAAACGCGTCAAAATGACGATCTAATTAAGTGGATAGCTAAACCATTATCCTATGCTGATGCAATTGATAAATTAGATACAACTAAGTTAAATCTATCAAGCGGACTTTCAAATATAATAGGTGGAGTGTTTCCAATTTATCTTTTTAGTGATATAAAACAAGATGGAGGTAATAGTTTTAATATTTATAAAAATGATTTGTCTTGGAGTAATCTTTCAAGTGGTCAATATGTCTTTGATGTAAATAACCCAGGAAATGTTATAGATACGAGTTCTATAATTACCAATAAACAATCTTTATTATATAAAACCCAACAGATGTTTATTAGTGGTAAAATAAACTCACTGGTAACTGATTACGATAATTCTGGTCCTAAATATACCAAGGGAGATGCTGGAATAATTACCAAGGGTAGAGCTTTAAAAAATAAAGACGGGATTAATTATAGTAGAATTTGGACTTCTCAAAATCAATACAGGAATATAAAAAATTTAATACGTCCATTTAATTCAGATACTGAAAATACTCAAACATTAGAAAACGATTTAAAGCGTGTAAGGCCAGGAGCTCAAGCATTGAAGACTTATGGCGTTTTACAAGATGATGGATTTGTTAAAATATCACCTTATAAAGATTTTGTACAAAAGAACGACGTACATAAATATATGTTTTCAATTGAGAATTTAGCTTGGAAACAGCAATCAGGCTTTTTAGATAGTTTAATTCAGGGTAGTTCACAAGACGGCCCTAATGGTGGAAGAATAATGTGGTTTCCTCCTTATGAAATTAAATTTACAGATCAAACTAATGTCAATTGGAATTCCGATAATTTTATAGGAAGAGGAGAACCTGTATATACTTATTTAAACACTGAAAGAAGCGGAACATTAAGTTTCAAAGTTATTGTGGATCATCCGAGTATTATTAATTATTATAAGCAAAAAGATCCAAGCGGAGTAAATATTCAAGATGATGATTATCTTCGTTTATTTGCTGGAGTAGATGTAATTGATTTGGAAAATAATACAATTTTAAATCCAACACCTCCTGCTCCACCAGTTCCAGTAGTACAAACTAAAGCGAATACTTTTACATTTAAAATATATTTCCCTAATAATTTTAGTGGAGTAGATTATACCGATCCAAGAGATGTTATGAATTATTTAGGTAAAGGTGAAGGATGTAACTGGTCTGGCGGAAATGGTTATGAAATTTTAAATGGTCCTTGGTTGGGTTTAAATTTAGAAAATGATGCCATATGTCAAAACAATAAATTTTATTATAAGGTTGATTCTGCTTATGAAAATCAAGGTTTAGATCTACCAGCAAGTTCACCAGATATATATGCAAACTACAAAGATACAAACGCAAATAATTTAAATTCAATTGTTGGTTCTGGTGATAATTATTCATTTTTTGAATTATTGTCTACTTTAAATTATGTTGATGCAAATAATGATAGTGCTGATCAGTCTATTTTAGAGGTCTTTAAAACGATTAATAAAATTGAAATAAATGGATGTGCAAGTAATCAGGGAAGTGATTCGCAAAACATAACACTTTCAAATAATAGAGCAAAAACAGTTGAGAATTGGTTAAGAAAATATATGATTTTATACAGCCCAACAATTAAATCTCAAAATATTACATCAAAGGGAATTTATAAAACTGGACCATCGGATACTAATCTTACAAATTCTTTAGAAATGAAAAAAGAACGTGTAGTTTATGTTCGTTTAACCACAAATCCAGAAACTATATTCAATGCTCCAACAGGAACTACTTATGCTTTACCAGTTATTCAATCAACTACAACTATTTCAAGTTTGGCTACCCGTGCAAAAGTTGATATGTATAGTTATTCAGCAACTAATCCAGTTGATGGGAGTAATTCAAAATTATATAATGATGAAGCTCAATTTTTTGAAAAACTTGGTGGGGATAAGGGTGGAACAGGAGATTTTATATTTGATAAATTTAGTGAAAAAATTAAATATTTTAGTCCAGCTTTCCATAGTACAACTCCTGAAGGATTTAATTCAAGGTTAACCTTTTTACATCAATGTATGAGACAGGGTAATACAGTTAATAATGCTGGAGTTGCAACTAATTTATCTTTTGGTAGGTCACCTATTTGTGTACTTAGAATTGGAGATTTTTATAATACAAAGGTTATTTTTGATAATTTAAATATTGATTTTGAACCACTGGTCTGGGATTTGAATGTAGAAGGTATAGGAGTTCAACCGATGTTAGCTAATGTTAATTTATCATTCAAATTTATTGGAGGTTCAGATTTAACAGGACCTATTGCGAGATTACAGAATGCAATTACCTTTAATTTCTTCGCAAATACAGGTGTTTATGATGATAGAAATGATAGAATAACTTCTCATGATGCTATAACAGGTGATACTTATTATCCGTTGTATAATCCAGGCGTTTATGATAACCAAGTAATTCCATCAGCAAATCAAAGTCCAGTAGTTAATACAGATAAAGGTACGACATTTCAACCAACATATCATAGTAAATTAGGATATAAATACACAGTTAACACATCTGGAGCAAATAAATGGGTTGTTGTTACGGATAAGAATGGAAATATTATAGATCAAGGAGTAGCTTCAAGCACCTTATCTGTAGATTCTTTATTAACGCAAGCAAGAATAAATGCAAAGGATATAATTCAATAATTAAATATGAGTATAGATAGATATCAACAATTTAGAATAAATGGAATGGCTAAAAATGTTCCATTTATTAAATTAAAAACGAAAACGACTGATAAAACAGAATATTATAAATTAGGTACATCACGAATGGATTTAATTTCATATAAATATTATCAGGATGCAAGTTATGGGTGGTTAATAATGTTGGCTAATCCAGGTTATGGTGGTTTGGAATTTAATATCCCAGATGGATCTCCTGTTACGGTTCCTTTTCCACTTGAAACATCAATTACTCAATATAATTCCCTAATAGTTAATTATATAACTAATTATGGCCTTACGTAACACTTAAACACAACAAAATTAGTCTATAATATTAATAAAAACATAACAAATAATGCCACAGCCAACCGAAATTGGAAAAGTTTTATATTTTGATCCAAATAATAGTACAGTAGATAGTAATGGTAATATAAGTGATACGCCATCTCAATTAATGCAGAATCCAGAGGATCTTTGTATTGGTGTAGATTTAATGGTTACCGTCAAAAATCAAAGCACTATAACTTCTGGAAATCAACAATATTCATATAATTTAATAGGTCCAAATACTAAAATTAATTTTTTAGAAGGTGGAAATTTAGGTGGAGCAAGTGTTTTAACTGATTTCTTTGCTAATATTGGTGATAAAACGGATGATTCAGAAAATATTTCTGAGGCAATGTGCGTTAGTTCAATTGATGTTGAATTTAGTTCGTGGTATGCAGCATCTGTTATTATTAATTTTACAGATGTAAGGGGTGCGGCTTTAATGACAGAAACGGATTACGTTAATTATTTAAAAGATGGTAACCCAGCGAGTAGTGTTAAAAATAGAAGTCTATTTAAATCGTTTTTTGATTTTCCATATCCAATGTATGTTTTAAAAATCAAAGGGTTTTATGGAGATGCTGTATCTTATCCTTTACATTGTTCTGATTTTAAGGCTGATTTTAATGCAACAACTGGTAATTTTGATATTATCGTAAGTTTTATCGGATATACCTATGCGATGTTAAATGATGTTCAAATTTCATATTTAATGGCCGCGCCTTATTGCAAATTTCAAGGTGCTGGCTCAGCTTATTGGGATGCACAAGTAGCAAATGGTAGGTTTACATCATCCGATGGTACTGCACTACCAAAAATAGTCGAATTAATGAAAAAGGTGAAAGATGGGGATTATCAAATAAATAAAATTTCACAAAATACATTATCAACAGGTTTACAAGATAAAATTAATGAGAGAAATATTCTTGATGATATTAAGAATAATTACATGATTCCATATTTATCAGCCGTTAAATCAACATATAATAGCGGTAAATATGATTTTAATAATTCACTTGATTTAATAAATATAACTTCAAAAGATGTTAGATTAACAAGTGGAAAACCAGTTCAAGATTTACAAATATTAAGGGATAATCTTTTTAATAAAATAACTGATT
>Ga0302268_1000270_pt1 | contig 33178 bp, 23 predicted proteins | sample III_Bog_E2_1_FD_194554 | JGI IMG/M metagenome (GOLD analysis project Ga0302268, IMG submission 194554) | Peat permafrost microbial communities from Stordalen Mire near Abisko, Sweden - III_Bog_E2_1 | ecosystem: Environmental > Terrestrial > Soil > Wetlands > Peat | place: Sweden: Abisko... | reverse complement strand
GGATAATCGCTCAATTAAGAATCGCTTATATCAAACAAATATCAACAAATCTCCAAAGCATCAATTTCTCCTTGAAGAAGATACCTTAGCTCCAGTTCTCAAACCAAAAAAATTGCAAGAAGGATTAAGTCCCACAAATGCTAAAATTAATCCAATGTTTCGATCTGGCAAGCTTACCTTAAATTCTGCCGCCTCGCCTGAAGCAATCAAAAAAATTCCAAAATAAGTTCCCCAGTAAAAGTTATCAAGAGAGGCCAAATCTATTCTCGAGGATGGAAAAAATAGGTTACGAACTAATCTCAAGCCTCATGACATTTTTCAGCTCTACGATAATTTTCCGGAAATGCTATAAGATTTCTTCTATTTAAATCGAGTGAGCCATCCCTATGATTATCAGATTGTAACTTATACACAGAGAAATTCTGCATAGTATATGACCATCAGTAGTCAAGGAGTCACCCTTTATCATGATAAAGAAGCTTAATTTTTAACAAAAGAAGAATGGTTAGTAGATTAAAAGAGATACTATGCTTTGCAAAAAATATATTTCTTTAAACAATATAAATTGTGTAAGAATTTTAGAATTTGGAAAAATAGAATGCGAAGGCATTACATGAGGGAAATGTCCGGAATACTTAACGAAAATCTTTTTCTTACTTTTAAATTTCCTAGAAATTGTTTACTTTAAGTCAAATCCTTGACAAATAGTCTTAAGGACTCACTATATTTTTTTCCTTTTGATAATATGGAGAAACTGAGTCCTGGTGAATTTTTAATGATGGTCGACGAATATAGAGAAAAAACTTTGTTAAAGGGCATTAAATAAACGACTAATTTAATAACTCAAATTTTATAGTGTGCAGTAACGGAGTAAATTAACAAATTTAAACAATAAAACAATATTAAGATTGAGGAAGTCAACGAAAAGCATTCTACAAACAAATAGGGATACATTTACTCACAAGAGGCAATTCTTCGGAAACAATATAAAAGGGTCTATAAGCTTATCAAATTAGCAGATAGTATTTTACAGGAGTCTAAAGTCGAAATGGTCCTAAGATGCTTACAACAACTGATTGATAAGATCAAAGAACTGCAGATTGAAGACAAAGATCCCTGGATTACTTGTACCGCTACTATATAATAAAATGGCTCTATTCACTGGCAACCAGACTGTCCTTCCCTTTGTGAACTCTTTCTCAAATCCATACAAAAAAATATTCAAAATTTGAATGAGCAAAACTAAAAGATAATCAACAATCCTTGCTTTAGTAAATATCGACTGACAGATGGATAGATGAAAATTGAGGAAAGCAAAAATAGCTTTAAGATTATGATTGAATAATCTCCCAATTATTACAATCTATTGTCAGAAATATAACAAGGCTTAATTCAAGAATTCAAGTCAACTGAAAAATAGGAGTTTTCCCTTCAAAAGTTTATCTAAATATACATGAGACACAAGCAGCTGGAAACAATGAGTAAAATTTTTTATGACAACAATGGGGTTTAACTTTGCAATTATGTCGACCAATGGAAAAAAGATTAAAAGGATATGTATGAACTGTCTTAAGATAAAAAAGGAAAGCTTCTTCTGTATAATTATACAGATTTAAGGAAGAAAATCATTAATAGTCCCCGGCAGACTTTAAACTCTTTCTTCTCCATGCTGCCTGAATAGACATCGACACGTTGTAGGGATCTCATTCATGAATCAAAAGCATTGCTAGAAGGAATTAGTATTTATCCAACTGAAATTGTTAGCTTTGCTAAATTCAATAAAGCTGTGAAGCAGGCGGCTTAAAGATTAGATGATATTAGAAGTGCTGGATCTGAAATTTGTTTACTAATTGATTTAATGTCCAAAAATAAATTAAGCAATGTTTAAATTTACAATACTAGGAAAATAGAAGCTCTCAATTCAGTTAATGCGCTCAAAAGTAAAGTTGACTAATCCTAAGCCAAAGAAAACGAAAGCCTCAGCAAATTCAAGAAAGACAACTAATGTGAGATTATTAAAATCAAAGCTATTGTCAAAGATTTAAGTTCTAAATTCAATACCATTTAGTTTAATCAAACAAAAGCCACTGCCAGATAAATGAAGGAAATACTCACTAAAATTCGAGAAATCCTTCCTTCCATCAATAGTCTTGAAGCTCAATCTCGTAAAATCCAATAGATTTAAATTGAACTCAGTTTAATACAAACTGACTTTTCGTCGGTTCATCAGCTTTATGAAAACGCCAAAATTGTCAACGATATCTGGACATGTCGTGATGATTGGAAGACTCTCCTTGTGAATCTTTATCACAAGCATTATTGTGAAGTGGATTGTCTATAGCTGAGACAAAAATGGTAATAATTTTCTAACCAAATTAACAGTCTAATGAAAATCCTTCCTGAAAATGATATTCTTAAAAATTTGATTCAGTAGCTAAGTGAAGTTGAAATTTTAGTGGATACAATTGCAGCTCTTCGGAGTCCGAACTTGGAATAAAAATCTTGGAAATAAATATCAGAGTATTTAGGATATGAATTGGGATTATAGAATGAAGGTGAGCTTCCCTTTAGCAATATAAAGAATGCCGCCTATACTGTAAAATGGCTTTTGTAAATTAATATTCCGATATATAAATAAAAGATATAATTTATCGTTCGAAAGTCCTAAAAATAGAAAGAACTTATTGTTCATCTTTCATAATATAAGAATTACATAAATAATTTAGCGTTTGAGATTGTGCCCAAGAAAAGGGAAGTCTATACCTTTGCTGAAAACAGATAAGCTCAATTAAAAATTCATCAAAATATTGCTCACCTCTATGCCATGCTTGATAATCAATACTCTCAATCAATAAAAAACTAGGCGGAATCTCTTATTCGCCACTATGAATACGTTTAAGAAATAATGAAAGCAGTTCTTTAATATGGGTATGTTTGGAATAAATACGAAACATTTTTTGATAGTAACTCGGGCTCCTTGAAACTTCTTGCAAAAGAAAGTAAATAATTTAGTAATTGGTAAACTCAATGGAAGAAAATCATTAAAAACATTATCACTGATAGCATGCTTTTTTACAAAAAAGTTTGTGATTAAACAACAGGAATCAACTCCAGTCGCAGCACCATTAAACAGATTGCTAAAGTCAATGCCACCATTGATCAAGTTAAAAAGGGGCTTGATTAATATCTGGAGAAGAAAAGACTCACGTTCCCGAGGTATTATTTCTTGACTGATTAACAGCTGCTGCAAATGTTTGCGAAAATTGATCCTCATGAGCCGATATGCGCTTGCTTTGTGCCTATTCTTTATCAAAATATTCAACAAATCGTCTATAAAGAAGATACTAAGGATACACTTTTAGGAATAATTAGCAAAGAGGGTGAGGAATTCACTCTTAAAAATGTGAATTTCAAACTTCAATCTGAGATGGAGGATATATTCAAGTTGACAGAAGAGCAAATCAAAAAAAGAATCAACTATCTTATTAAAAATGTATTCATGAAATATACTGATGAAGAAGTAACGAGGGAGAGAATGATTATGGACAATAATGCCCAAGTTGTGCTGGCTATTGACTTAATCGCTTGGGTAAGGCTGGCATAATAAACATATCTCTGCACTGAACCTATTGGTGATTTATACGATTGGATCGAAATTCAAGAGGATCAAATTAAAGAATTAGTGACCCTACTTTCAAATAATAATGTTGTATATATTCAGTATAAGTTGATGCAACTGATGAGTCAATCTGTTTACTTACGATAAAAAACATAATATCTGCTGAAAGAAGGTATTGCATGCACGGATTGTTATGAATGGGAAAGGGTGCCTAAACTTTGCATGGCCAACAGCAACTCAGATATTTATCTCAAGCAACTGAGCAATAAGCTCAATTATTGCTACTAGTTTTTAGGAAATAAAGCAGTTTCATTTATCTTGCCAGAAACAGAACGATCTTGGATTAACATTTCTCAAGCTATCACCTCCAGAGAAATCATCACTTTTAATAATGGCGAGGGAGGAAAGATATAAACTATTAAATAGTTGGCTTATCTCATTGCTCAGGATGTTTAACAAGTTCAGCTCGGAGAAAAATATAATTTTAAGATGGTTTAAAGATATTTTAGCGGTGCACTTTTTACTGGAAACTGGATCACCTTTAACAATCCTCAAACACCTGAAATGCTTGTTTTTTTAGCCAATCAAATCTCCCATGTTCGAAAAGCTCTTTTGGAATCTAATCAAATAACTAACACCAAAACTGCTCTCACCTTGAACCCAAATGTAGCATTCTTCTTTTCTCTGCCTCCTCACCAATGTTGCAATTTGGGTTATTTACTGAATCCTCTGATCCATCGGAATATTTCATTGGTCAAACCAAATCAATCTAAAATATTGGAAATAACTTGCAAATGCAAAGGATATGAAAGTGAGCTGGGAGTTAAGACTGTGACTGTTTGCTAAATGATAAGAGATTGCTGTTAAGTAAGTAATGGTTAGGTGTTCGGCAGATAATTTTTGTTGTCGGTACTATAGTAAGCAAATCGTATAGTTCCTCAGTATGATTGGGTAAAATCGCTGAAATCTAAACAATACTATTAGTACATCATCTGTGAGGCATTAGATATATTATTGCAGCCTCTGCTGAAGAAAGAGGATATTAAAATTTATGAAATGCTAAAAAATAGTATCGTTCCCGACTATTAAAAGATGAAGTTAAAAAAGAGTATTTCGCACCGCAATTAAGATTGTACTGCAATCAATAAATTCTTAGATGATAGCCAACTTTCTTTTCTTAAAAAGCATTAATTTACTGAACAGATTAATATATTATCTAAATGTCTCACAACGAGCAATATTGGAGTCATTGTGTATGGATAGCCACTCACTGGTAAAAGTACTTTGATTGATTTGACAGCAAGTCTGCTGCAATCTTCCTCTGATCTTAAAATTAAGCAACATAAAATTTATCATAATGCTTACAGGAGATAAGATATATTTAGCTCAGATAAAAATGCAGCCATATTCCCGCAATGCCTAAGCGATATAAGCACCATCAATTGGGTAATTTTCGATGGATAAGTGTTTCCTGACTACATTGACCTGTTTGGAAGGGCTGCCGATAAATATATTGTCCCTCAAATTGGCACTATCATCTCAGATTATAAAATAAAATTTATTCTGTAAACATATGATATTTCTAAAATTTGCCCTTCGATTATGGGCAATCACTCCCTGATATACATGGGAGATCTATTATCTGCTGAAATAATCGTTCGAAAGACATTCATAAAGCTGCAAAAAAGGAGTTTGCTCATAAACCTTCAGCCATAAACCGTGTAGTGGATCATAGTTGGATTGATTAATGCTCTATCTAAACTATAAATAAAAGGCACTTTTAAAAATAAAATAATTAATTTTGTTTGCCCCATCAGCAACTGGGAAATCACTCATCGATGCTGCAGACTTGTAGAAGCAATTTTCATTATGAATTGGTAGAGTATTCGGGAAAAGGAAAAGACAATGCGAAAGTTAATTGACCGTTTTGTATCTTGGATCCTCTACTGGAGTTTGGAAGCAATTGTTCTTCTTTAAGATGAGTCTAAACTTTAAAAGTTTATCATTTAGATTTGCAAATCAGAGACTACCGAAGAGTATGCAAAATGCATAATTTATCCGGGATGCGGCCTCTAAGTTCAGCAAGTCAATGGATTGAGAACTCAGAGCAGTTTAGGAATTCCTGAAAAGGGAATAATCACCAATTTATTGAGAACAGACTTAATTCCTGAAACAGATTCTCAGAAAGGCAATAAATTTTATGAATAAATTGTTATTTCAGAGCCACAACTGATACGCGTGAACTATAATTAATCGAATAAATTCAATTATGTTGCTCAGTTATCAAATTACACCGATACGCCAATAATGCTATTGGGAGCCCCAAACACTGGTAAGAAATCAATAATTGAACTATATGCCAAGAACATGAGAAACAAATCACAGTTTTATTCAATTCGGTATTTAAATCGCCAAAATTTAACTACTCAAATCGAACATCCCTTCAGAAAAATGGTGGGCCTTGATGGGCTTGTGATGAAATCCATGATGGCTAGCAAAAAACTTATAATCAGCATTGAAGATGTTTTCCTTAATTATTAACATCGAAGCACTATAGAATTAATGAGAATCATCGTCAACTAAAAAGGTTACCACAACAGGCAGGGGCTATGGGTCAAACTTACCAATTGCTCCTTCGCCTTAATCATCAATAAGCTTGGTTCGACCCCTGATAGCGCTAGACTGTTGCCAAAAATGTCGATTTTCCAAACTAGCAGCAATTCTATTTAAAAGCTTCAATCCATATTTTCGCCTTATCTCAAAAATTGGTGTGCTTTCAATGGAATGAACGGATAAGTATAGAGAATTTTTAGCAGCTAAAGTGGTGATACCCTCCTCGAGGCAACTTTATCAATCTATAAACTTTTTGATTAAATCTATAAAAACAATGATGAAAAGAGTTCTCTCGAGAGTTTATTAATTCGACCTCGAATTGGAGACATAAGTAAGGTGCTTGGATATATCTGTCGGACTCCAGAAGCTAATCACTACAATATTATGTACTATTATGAGCTGTGGGTACATGAGGTAGTCAGAGTTTTTGGTGATCGAGTGGTGACTCCCAAATACAAGGACTTGTTATATAAATAAATCAAAAAATAAGCACTGGTGAAATTTAAATAAAATTTTACTCTCAATGACGAGACAATGTTTGCCTTTACTAGTTTGGGTATTGAAAATGAAAACTGTTATATTCGAATTGAGGACCCGTCATTTCTCCACTCTTATATAAGTACTCTACTTGAAGGAGACCAAATTCCTCTTCCCCTCAAGTATCTCTTCAATGAGTTGTTGGAATATCTACTTAGGATATATCGAATCATTGCAATTGAGGGATCTCATTTACTATTGTTATGCCATAACGCTGCAACAGCTGATTACTTGGTCCAGCTTGCATGTCATGTGGGACAAAACGATTTTTATAAATTGAATGGGCAGCTTGTTTCCTTATAAAAGCATATTGAGCCCACTTTGTACTATAAGGATAATACATGTCTCATTTAACGCGTTGAAAAGTTAACCGTTGAAGCCACTTATCAACTTGCTTGCTTATTAAACGGAAATATTTACGATTTTGGGCTAAAAGGAGAAATGCGAGAGAAGATTAAGGCGAGCCTCAGCAAAAAATAAAAACCAGAAATATAAAAAAAATAATCGAAAATGTTTGGCAAATCCAAAACGGAAGTTAAGGTGTAACAAAAAGAGGAAGACATTGAGGTCATGATGGCTTAGCAATTTATGAATTATGCTCACTTGATTCTTCAAGTTCAGCCCCTTGCTCCAGAACTTAGAGCATTTCTCGCCAAGCAAGGAGATATTGTGGGAAAACTTCATTTTTGTTGGCTTAATATGCCCCAATAATCAACTATTAAAGTTGCCAAGCAGATATTGACATTTGATCAAGAAATGAATGAAATTGTTGTGGAAGGACATAGTGATGAAAAACTCATTGAAAAGGTACGTCAGATTTATGCCTCCCTTGTTCGTTAGGATCAATATTTTAACGACTTCCTGACCATTTCAGAGTTAGTGAAAAACTAAACTGCTCGAGTGGGTAGTACCTACAGTTCAAGGGAAAAGGAATTAAAGCAAGGAAGATAATATATGATAAAAGTGAAGAATCTAATAAACGAAAAGGATTAAATGATGCGCTGCCTTCAATAGGAACTATAATAAGTAAATGCCTCCTTGGACCAAAAGTGCAGAGATCTCGAGGAAATCAATAATAGAATAGGAGAATGCCAAATGAATGGTGAAGAAGGTAGTAACCAGGCACTTTCAGATATGAAAGTTCATCGAGAAGAGATTGAGATCGACTTGAAGGTTGTTAGGGAAAGAAAAGATCGGTTAGAGCCCTAGAAGAAAAAGATATTGAAAAGTATTAAAATAGCCAATGACTACCTCGATATCTTCAGTAATTCTTCCCATCAATTCGATTCGTAAATTGAGTCTATCAACCACAAATCTGGCGTAATCCAGGATAAACTTGTAATAATTTGGTCAGCTGTTTCCTATCTTGCCAAAATTCCGACTAACTTATGGATGAATATAATAAATCAATGGATAGAAAGCTTAAATTGTAAGATAGAGCCTCTGAGTCGTATTGACTAACTACTGGACATGATGTAAGAAATAAGGCCTCTTTCTTTAATTAGATGGGATGTATTTAATGCTGAGGTCAGGATTAAAGTATAAGCACTCATAATGCTGCTGCAGAACTATGATGAGACCGTTATTTATGGCAATTTTATAAAATTGTATGATCCCAAAGGAATATTCACTATGGTGCTGGAGCATATGAATAACTAAGCAAACTCTTCTTACGTTTTGCTAAAAAGGTTTCCTGAATTCAATCGGGAAATGAGGAGCGAAATTGAATCCCTATGCAAAATAAAAAACGGTCTGATCTTAATCGAAGACAGCAAGGATATCGATTAGTTGCAACTGTATCTTTTGGATAAAAAGATGGGTAATTACTTTAACAAGATTATAATTTTGTGCAACAAATAGTAGGCCACCTTAACAATTTAATGCTCGATCGAGCAGTTAAATCTGTCTCTGTATGATTTTATGCTTAAACAATCAAATCCGGGAATGCACCAGTAAAAAGCGGCACTTTTCCAATAAATAGTGAAGGAAAAGAAGAAGAGGGATGAGAATTAATAATATTTCTACAAAGCTTGTGCAAGTATTAACATATAAACTGAAACTTATACGGAATAACTCAACAGATATAAAAGTATTCTACACTCCATTGATAAAACACTAGCAGATTTACAGGAACAAATCAAATCCAAAAAATACATAGAACTACCTGAATTTGAAATGGCTGCAGCGATCTTGAAATCTCTTGGGTCATTATGGATCAAGGATGAAGATAGTATTACCTTTAAGCATCTAGGCTATGTCTATCATCAAGCCATTTATCTGAAGAATGGAAGTGAATGCGAGAATATGACTTTATAAGAAAAGGGCTCATAGTTATAAAAAACGGTGGCTGTTAACTTGGGCTTAAGAGACGATATAGACCTTTCTACCTATCTAAAATATAATAAAAAATGGGACAAGAAGATTAAACTATTTGCAATTAAACCAATCAAACCAATTTTATAAATGCTTTAGCTTCAAAAGGAGTATCGCCCTCTTAATTTGTTAACAACTGTTGGACTCATCGGTCACATAAACTAGCATATTGAAGTGTACAAAATATTATATAATTATATTCCAGATCTTCATAGTAACATCATTAATGAATTGATTGATCGATTTTATGCTGAGACTGAGGAAAATAAATGCCCGTCTCTGATTATTATGGCTGATCTATGTCAGCTTAAGGCCTTAGAGTCATCAAAGATAAGCATCATTCCAATTTAAATGATCTTGAAATAAAAGGAAGAGGATATTAAAATAGTTTAAACAGAGAGTAGAGTGAGAGGATTATAAAATTTAAGAAAATATCTAGTATAAGTGGGTTCCAATGCTGAACATGACAACTTAATTGTGACATATATCTAAAAAAATTGTGAAACTGCCAGAAATCAAGATTAATTAGTCAAATTAGTGATTGATTTTATACCTACCTATTCTGAGAATGCCATCAATTTCTTACTAAATGCTAGCTTAGATTTATCGTCTCTGCTTTTAAAAGTTAAAATGAAAAAAGAGAGCAGAGAAAGAAAAACTATCCAACTAAAAAACATTGACATTAATATCATAAAAGAGGAACTGCCGTTTTTGTTTAACTTTTCAGATTTCGCTGCATCCAAAGATCCCTTCGCCTTATAGCTTATTGCTGAATGCGGTCATTTCAACAAAAAACTGAAAGATATTAAAGATAAACTCAAGGAAACCCAGTTCGAATGGGAATAGGCCTAAAGAGTCTAAACTCTACCCGACGATGATTAAATTTTTACTCTTAATCAAGAATACATGGTGCTGAAGAAGAATTTAGTAAAACTACATATCTTGTCTGCAACGTCCAACAACTCAAAAGTCACATCCCACAAAACACTTTCGACGACCAACCTTACTTTTCAAAATGTTTTACGATTGTCTCATCAGTTAGTTACTCCGAAAATGCTCAGCATTATGAAATGCAAAGCTTCAAAGAAATATAAAGTTGGGCTTTCAAGTATCAGTCTAATTTGGAAAATATGTAGCAGCAACTTTAACTTTTAGGAATCATTCACATCTGCAGATCTCTGCGTTATTGTGGAGGGCAAATTGCGTCAAGCAAGCTATCTTCTATTAAATTGGAGTCGGCGAGAGGAAGTGGAGAAAAAAATAAACATTATTGTGTACCCTGTTGAAAGTAGCCACGACATGAAGAATAACAGCCAATGGATGTATATTCCCATCCAAAATGGATCAGATGTCGTGGGAAATCTAGAAATAGCCAGAAGTGAACTGAGTTCAGAATATGTGAATGGGCTGGAGCATTCCTTTATTATTCTCGAAGGAGTAGAAGAATGATCGAATTTTTATCTTAGTTATCATTAACTAAATATTAAATATATTATTTATATGAATATGATTTGGAGATATGATGATGAGATCATTCTTTGGAAAGGTGAATAGGAGTTTACTTCTCGAGATCTAGTGATGCTTCTACCACAGCATTTGATGATGCGTATCCATTCAAACTATCCCAGTGGGAATCCCAAAACATTAATCCTGCCAAGGTATAATTCTGAGTCGGCATCCATTGAATAAAGTCCTTGATGGTGGCAGCTGGAACATAATATCCAGCATTACCAGCACTTGTGCTCGCAATCAGTCCAATAACCAATTTTGATTCTGGAACTCCGCTGAAATTGGGAATTTTTGTGCACCAATTGCAGAAAGTAGCTGAAGGCTGATTTCTCCAATTAACATAGACATCCTGAATATAGGCTAAAGTTCCTGCAGCTTCTTAGTACCAGTTGTTGTAAGCCTGAACCATGACTAAATCAATGTCAGCGATCGTTGTATTAATGATGGGAACCCAATAATTCCATGAATTCCAAGCTCCAGGAGTATAGGTAGAACCAGTATAAACGCCCACGCATTCTGGAGCAATAGTTAGATATTTGCCACCAATAGCAGCCTTTAGAGTGTGAATCCAAGAAGCTACAATAGTTGGATCAGTGTTATAGTACTCAATATCCAGGTCAATACCATCAAAGTTGAATTTAGATACAAGATTTGCTATTGAAGTTGTGCCTAGCTGCATTGATGTTGAAGTTGCGAAAAGATAAGCCCACATAGCATTAGCACCACCAATCGAAAGAAGAACTTTTTTACCTTGAGATTGCCATTTAGTTACTAGTGCAGTGGGATGGTTTGGTTCATCGACCACGACTGTTCCATCAGTGTTAATGTCAGCAAATGCCAATACTATGATACTTGCACTGGTGTGAGTATCATCAGTCGTAGATTGACCACAATAGTCGCCTCCATACCCACAGTAATACTGGATCAAGGGAACAGGGCAAACTAAGGTTAGCACTGCTAAGGCAAGCAAAAGTTGCTTCATGAGATAGGTATATAATCAAGTATGATAACATCAGGATTAATGGTGAAAAATAAAAATAAAAGATGTTAAATTATTCTCGAAGGCAAATGCGTAATTATAGAATGCCACGAGAGGAGTATGCTTAAGGATATATAAAAATTGAAAATGAGTGTTTTTATTTTGATGGTGAGTTTTTCAACCAACATCGAAAACCTTAATAATAAATAAAATTTATACAAGATTAATAAGAAAGTGATTATTCCTGAAATGAAATTGAGATGCTCTAGTCGAATAAATTAATATGATGTTTGCCCTCATATATACTAAATCAAAGTCCTAAATGATTGATAAAATTAATTTTATAGAGGAGTAAACAATCACTCTAATTTTGATTTAAATTTCCATAAGAAAAAGAAGCCTGCAATTCTATATCCGATGCCCAGGGCTGCTAACAGTCCAACGGACAACCAAATTCCCGTGTTTAAATTAAGTTAGGCGACAGGTGAACTTGAATTATAGAGTATTTAATTTTGAATCAAAGCCGCGAAGGTGTACTTTATAGGAGAAATATATTGAATCCATCCAATCCAGTTTGGAATATTTGCTAGGTTTTTGAACATTCCCGAGAAAACAATAAAGATGAAGATAAACATGGGCATTATGGTTCCAACTCCCTTTGCGTCTTTGGACAAGCTTCCAATCAATAGTCCTAATGAGCCGCCAATGAAACTTATCAAATATAAAATAAGATAGAAGGTGAAAAACTGCTCAGAAGTAGAGCTGAGGCCCACCATCCAATAGAATATCAGCGATTGAATAATAGGAAAGATTAAAGAATAGGGCAACTAGATTAAATTACGACTAATAAAATATGCACCCACTCCATACAATTTAGCACCTTGCTCTTTTAGAAAGACATCACGTTAGAGTGGGAATACGATTGCTACTGGTCCCATGGCAAGCATCAGCGAATTAGCGCCTAAAAATAGACTGAAACCAAGTAGTCCCTGCCAACCTGAAAGCGATAGGTAATTTTTCCCTACCCCAAAAAATACACCACCCCCATATATGGCCATAAATATAGTTTGAAGAAAGCGTGCTTTGATGAGAAGCGGATTTCTGACAATGTTAGTATAGTCTCGATGAATAAGGGTTTTATAGACAGTGATAGCTGAAACTTCTACAATTCTCTTTTTGACTGGCGTCTTTCTGCGGTCATCTATTTGTTTCTGGATCGATTCCTAGAAATTTAAAGTATATTTTTGGTGATATACTGGATATCTCTCCCTATTTTGTTAATTTTATTGATGTATCACTGACATGAAGTAGTCTGGGGGGTTGCTGAACTCTGGACATCTAAGGCAGAATTGCTATGAGAAGTAGCTGATAGTTTACGAACTAGGGCCCTGATATATCAGACCACCCTCGACCATTAATATTAATCTGTCAAATAGAGAAAATGTCTCTGAATTAGGCTGATGGATGGTCATCAAGACAGTTTTTCGGAATTAATTAGCCAGTTTTTTAAGATAACGCACTATGATAAAGGAAGTGAGTGAATCGAGACCGGATGTTGGTTCATCAAGCATTATCACTTGAGGATCACTAATAAGTTCGAAAGCAATTGAAGTTCTCTTTCTTTCACCACCGGAAATCCCTTTGACTAGAGCTCCACCAACCAGCACATCCATACACTTATCCAGCTTTAATTATTGACATAAATGATCAATGCGATTTTTTTGAACTTCAGAAGATTGACTTAGTTTTAAATTGGCCGCAAACTATAAGGTTTAGCGTACTGTGAGAGTTTGCATCAAAACATCTTGTTGCATCACATAGTTACCAAAGTCTCCAAAATCTTAGAAGGAGTATTTATCATTATTGGCGTAAACTGTTCCAGAAAGATTCTAAGAAGGAACTCTGCAAGCAAGAACATTGAGAAGTGTGGTTTTTCCAGCCCCTGAAGCTCCCATAATTGCAGTAACCTCTCCAGCTGGAATCATTCCAGACACATTGTTGAGAATTATTCGAGACGTAGATTCACTTTGACAAGGAAGCCCAAGCCCAATCTGTTTTTAAACGTTAACAGTATATGTGAGGTTTTGAAAAGAAATATCAACTAAGGGTCGTTCTTGAGTAGAATTCATGACTGTTTATAATAGATAAAAATTTGATGTAAAATTCTATACTAATTTTCTGATGTAATTTAATTAGCACTTAATAAAAATAACAGCAATCAAATAAAATTATAATTCCCGATCTAATCTGAAAGGGAAATGCTTGCATGCAGGAGCAATGTGCAAGTTTATTGACCACTTTCAGAGTATTGTTTTGAATGATCTAACATTATTTGCCTTGATTATAAAATATTTAATAGTATAATTATATATTTTAATTTATCATTGTCATTAGGCTATTCTTACTGCAACTCCATCCCTTTACGACGCGCTAAGATTAGCTCTGCAAATCGGGCAATTTAACTTTTTTACTCCCCACTAATCAATGCATTCCTTATGGAAAAGATGTTTGCAGGGAGTAACTCGAATCAATGAATTTTCAACGCTCAACAGGCAGATCATGCATTCATTTTCATCATTCGGATAGTTCTTTGCCTAGAAATGACTAGCTGGCATAATAGTTTAGAAGTGCGAAATGTTATTCAAGGGATGAGAAGACCGATTTAATATTTGGCCTCTTTGACGACGATGAATCATCTTGAATAATACGAACGATATGATGCATACCAACAAACAAGAAACAGAGAAAACGGCTAAAAACTATTTTACATTTACGAATGATTGCATTTGATAAAGTTCATGCTTGATTAAACTTAATTTAATTCCGCTCTCATATCCTTTTTGGTTTACACTAGAATTTTTGGATGATTGGACAATGCCTTCCGAAATGGACTTGATTCGTAAAACAAGCTTCGAAAAGTCTCCATTGGATTGTTTTCTAAAGGCAAGGACCATTAATTTTATTGGAAGGCATTGATTGCTTTCAGTTGATAACGAAAATAAATTAACTTACGGAGGACTTTCTGATATGGATCCGTCATCGTTTTCGTATTCAATGAAAGTCTGATAGATAGTTCTATCTGATGATTTAAGAGAGCAGAGCATAAACTAAACGTAGTATAGGGTAGTGGCATTAAAAGAGATATAAAAATATGAGTATTCTTATGTGATGTTGGCCATAATCGGAGTTTAAGTGAGCTAAAGTGCTTTTGTCTCGCAATAATGACCCAGGAAATTATGATTGCATAAGCATGAGCTATCTTTCGTCTCATCAGTGCACTAACCTTCATTTTGGCAGTGACAGCCCTCAAGTTATTGAAACAATTGAGATTGACACAGAGCAAGCAGTGAAACCATAATGGCTAAACGCCAAACTTTAAGCATTAGTTATTTTAATAATGTAATTAAATTATAATTCTTCCCGTTCGACCCATGAATACTCCAATCAAATGATTTGGGAGATGCCAAATCAATTTTTTATCAATTGTTAATTAAATTGATTCATATAATTGACAAATTCTGTTAGGATCATATCCTCAATAATAATACAGCAGCATCATATCATTAATGCGATCTTGCCAAACACAGGTTCAAAAATTAAAAAATCGCTTGAACATATTCTAGTAAATTCATATTTAGGTTTGAAATAAAATAATACTATCTTAACTTATTTCTACTGATAGTCTCGCAGCAGCAAATTTAACTTGGCTTTTGGTAAACTTTTCCTTTTTATTTTATATTTAATGAGAATACTTTACTTTGTTGACTTGGCCAATGAAGATATAATCTTCTCAATAAATTTTTATGAAAGATTTATAGCTGTGAGACTATTGAACAATAATTTATATAAGAATGATCGATGCAATTTTATTGTGATTGATGTGTTATAATAATCTATGCTACTTGGTCAATTTAGCATCTTTAAATATAAAATTATATAAAGGAAATGCTTCCTTTCCTTTGATTTCGAGGGTATGTCCACCAAATATGCTTCTGTATCTTTTTTACAGCTTTCTTAAATCTTTTTTTTATTTTTTCTGATGAATGTTTTCATGAATCTAAATACCCTTCCCTCAAATCGAAACCAAAACCAAAATCACCTCTTTTTGGGCTTATTGAAATTTTACCCTTTTTAATCCTTGCAGTTATATTAAATTATGGCTATGCATAAATTTTTTTTATATTAGATTTTATCATCTTTCAGCGAATTAAGAAAATTAATGGGAATAAACAACAAGAACAGGATGATTAGACTTATGTTTTAGATATCATGGACAGCTCTAAAACAAATTAATCTCCGTTTAGGTTAATCATCGAGATTTTAACACTTGAAAATATTAAAGAAGAAAAGTTGAAAAGATCATTAAGATAAAAATCATGCTTTTAGTAATGTAAACTCAGTATTCAGTTAAGTCTTAGCTTAAAATACTCTTTTAAGTTCCAGTTGTAAGCTCCTATATGCTTGTTCTGTCTCCTTTTTAAAATACTGAAAATTCCTCAAAAATTGGGAGATTCGCAAAAATGTCATATAATTCAACTATCTGCTTACGATAACCTTTTGACTCTTTTTCCTTGCTCTGCTAACAATTTGAGATTGACTGATGGCAGGATATCCCTTGATTCTTGTTTTCCATTAATTTTTTCTCAAAACTTTTAAAGTTGATTTTTCGTCCAATGTCAATCATTTGATATGATTTGATAACATTTTAGTTATGTTTTCTTGGGAGGAGTCTGATGGACATTTGGAAAGAATTTTGATTTTAATATTTAATTATAACTATTCTGATAAAGCAATTGATTTAAATCATAAAATAAAGAAATAGAATACGAATAGTTTTGATGGGATAGAAATGTAAAAAATAAATCATCAAACAACAGACTTATATTTTTCACATTAATTTTGAAGATAACGCTTAGACCTTGCACTGTTAAACTTTTTTGAACTTTTCAAACATATTTACTTGAGAACATTTTAAAACTTGATAAAAAACTTAAAGCTAATATGAAATAATCCTTAAAGGAACTTTCCTCTATCATTCACCACTTAAATATTGTTTTATACAAAAATCAAATCAATTCTTTTAAAATAATTTAATAAAAGGTAAAATTAATAAGAGTGCATGAGTAAAATTGTTATAATTTTATAGTTCTTCAATTCCTTATTGTGGGAAGTGATAATTGCTGTATTTATTATAACTTTTAATATTGCTAATTCGAAAATATTTAAAAACAATAATAGTGAAATGATTTATAATGATTTTATTAATGACTTAGCGAATTTTGAATAAAAAGACTGATCGGGCAATTTTTATAATAATGAATGTCAATCTGATTTTTTAAAATTATAATGATATATAGTTTGCAAAACAATCAAAACAGATCAAATTTTATTATCACAGGGCAATTATAGAAGAAGAAAGCTCAAAAGAAGACTTCTATCTCATACTCTTAATTTTATAAAACAATTCAAATAGAATTTATTTAAAATGGCGGCAATGAAAAGCTATGCTACCAAAATGTACAACCGTACAATTCTCAAACTATTATATTCAAATAAGCCATCCATATCGAGTCATCGATAGTCATTTGTTTCCCAATGTCATTTTGAATTAAACAAAACCCGAAGTTTGAGGTCCATGATTTTATCAACATCTGAAATTACTAATTGTCAGAGTATATCATAAATATATTTTATTAACCTATAATTTAAATAAATAAGTATACTCTATCCAGACTGTTGAAATTTTATTTTATTGTTCAAAATAAAAAAATTATCCTTTTCATTTTGTTGTATGAACAGAAGGTTAATCTACAAAACTATAAATGTTTTCTCACCATCCAATCATATCAAATTTGAAAGATAAAAAATCTCCAAAAAATTGTAATCATCTATGAGGAAAATTAGGGCGGATGGACAATAAAATATCATTATTAAAATAGGATAAAATCAAAATAGCCAAAGCCACTTTGATTTTGTGCTGTTAATTGTGAGAATTAATCAGTTTAATATCCGCCTTCACGATAATTACGACCATCAGTTGTAGTTGATGATTGTTTTCTCAACAGTCGAGACTGGAACATTTTTCTCCATATTCTTTTCTTGCTCTCTGCAACTTTGTGTGCCATTTATTGACTTGGTAGGTTCTTCATTAATTATATTAGATGAAATAAACAATTATATTTTGAAGACATTGGTGGGTATTTGAGAATTAATAAATATTTTTAGGAGTGAGCAGAAATAAACAAAGTGTTAGTATCTTAACACAATTATACTTGACTTCATACATATGTAAAATATTTGAAAAACCAGATTAAGTAACCTCAAATTTGCGATTACTCAATTAATTCATGACAATGAAAATTCTTCTTGATAGATGTTGTTAAATGGTACAAATAATAAATAGTTTGATATTAAACTATCAATTTATGGTTGCTTTAGATGGTTACAAGTCCATAAAATTAAGCCAGCAGCTACAATTTAACAATTATCGATGAAATCACTTCGCTTCTCTTATTCAGCCCATCATATCAAATTATTTCGGCAATCTAATTCCATTTTTAATAATTGCATTATCTTATGATTGAATCTAATAGATAAGCTCTTTCATTTTTACTTTTATTTAGAGAGAATTTAAAAGTACTGACGATCGAACTATTATTATTATTCATGCTGCTCATAGAATCAAAAAGAAATTGGTAATTATATATATTTTATAACTTAAAATGGACAGTATCGTGGCCAAGGATTATAAAATATCCAAGAAATTAGGATCTGGTGCTTTTGGTTAGGTATTTATGGCAATCAACGTCAAGAATCATACTGAATATGCAGTAAAGCTAGAGAAATCATCGACAAAAAGCCCACAGCTATTTTATGAAGCAAAAATATTAGGGTCTCTTCAAGCAGACGATCTATCAGTGGACCATGGTTTCACTAATGTGCATTTTGTCGGTACTTAAGGTGATTATAACGTAATGATAATGGATTTATGTGGAAAATCTTTGGAAGATCTCTTCAACTCAACAGGTAAGAAGTTCGATCTTAAAACTACCCTTATGGTAGGGCATCAAATGTTGGAGCGCATTTAGTACGTTCATAACAAAATGTTTATCCATCGAGATATGAAGCCTGATAACTTTGTGGTGGGATATGGAACAAAAGCAAAGAAAATTTATTTGATAGATTTTGGGTTGGCAAAAAAATACTTGCTCAAGGACAATAATCATATCCCATATAAGGATAATAAGAACCTGACAGGCACAGCCAGATTTGCTTCTCTTAATACGCATTTGGGCATTGAACAGGGACGCAGAGATGATCTGGAAGGAATTGCTAACGTGCTGCTATATTTTATCAAGGGATCTGTGCCATGGATGAACCTTAAGGCCAACAATAAGAAGGAAAAATACGAAAAAATCATGGAAAAAAAGTTATCCATCCCCATAGAAAAGCTTTGCGAGAATTTAGTGGATGAGTTTAAGCTATTATTAACATACAGTCGTACGCTGTAATTTTAATAAAAGCCTGATTACCAATACCTAAAGGACCTGTTCAAGAATGCCTTGAGGCGGGAGGGATTTGAGTATGATTGCAACTATTGCTGGAATAACTGGCCTACTAACCGATGAGTATGATTTGATCAATTAAGTACTATTCTTCAAGTGGGAAGTGAAGGTATTATATCTTATTAAATTGTTCATCAAAATATTGCGATATACGCTTGAGTCATCTCCTTTATTTCCAGAAGAATATAATTTATACAAAACATTCTATTATGTCTGAAGTTATCGTAGCTTAGGAACAACTTGAATTAGTCAACATCGTATAGATAGTCCAGACCAAACTATCTAAAAATTTTACTCTCCTTCTGAAGCGCCTCAATCATCATGACGCCCTTCTCACTAAACATGAAACTCAATCCGCTCAATCGCAATTATAGACCTTTGCTTGCTTTAAAAAGATAGAGGAAAATATGGAACTCCAAAATCAGAAGATGAATCAACACATATCGGAGCTATTAACCAAAATGCAGCTGATGGAAGATTGCCAAAAAGAGTTGATGCATGAAGCTGGAGAGCGCAGAGCAGGTTTAAAAAGACTATCAGATGAACTGTTTACTACCCAGTTGCAATTTGAGGAAAAACAGAAACAAAAATAGTTAGAGTTTGATGAAGCCACAAAGACCATAGATACCCTTTTGACGGATCAGAGTCGACTGAGCCAATAGATTAACAACAAGGAAAGTAAGGTGGAAAGTGAAAAAATTGCCAAGCAGATCGAGACTTTGAAAGACAAAAATATCTATCTTGAAAACGAGCTTAAACTTGCTAATCATAAAATATAAAAGATGGAAATACTGAACCAAAAAGCAGAGCGCATCCAAGTTAAGAAAGAGGTTGAGATCATTAAATAGATCGAAGAAAAAATTAGAAAGGAGATTAAGACAAACGGCTCCACAGCCGAAGGTTTCATCAATGGCAGCGATACCCGCAATAGCAGTTTTATCAGCAATGTTAATGGTGAGGAAGTTTTATCAAATGAAGGCAGATTGAGCCTTAATCAAGACAGATTGATTGGTTTTAATGCTTAAGGAAAGGAAAATACTGAGCCTTTTGAGAGTTCAGGGTATCGTAGAATAAACAGCCTGATGATTGATAATTCTAATCTGGGAATAGATCCAACCCGTAATAGCATGGATGGTCTTTTGTAAAAGTGGGGTGACAAGATAAGATATTTATAGGCAAAACTAAAAGACGTCATCTAAAACTTAAAGGTCCTAAATAAAAATCAAAACAGCATGAAAGGAGGAGAAGTCAAAGACAACAGCTCAGAGGGCATCAAAGATAAGATCAATGAAATCAAACCTGAAATCGTCAAACTATGGGCCAAGCTGGATACTGTATAGGATAGACTCTCTTTTAACTAACGCAAATTGGAGGAAAAGACCAAATGCATCAATGAACTAGCCACCATGATTAAGGATAATAACATCTCCAGACTTTAATAAAAACTCAAGAACTTGCAGACATAAAATTTTGCAAGTCTTAAGGAGGTTCGTGCCAAACTGTAAACCAAGGTCAATCAAACAGAATACGACAAATATTGCCGAAATATAGATGACCGCATAGCCCAAATTAATGAGATGATCTATCTCAAGAGTGATAAGTTATAAGTAAAGAAAGCTCTACTCTTCCTCGAATCCAAAATAAAGGAAATTATACTGGTGATTTCTGAGGACGAAGAAAATGAAAAAGATGCCCTGCTCACAAAGAAACAACTCAAATGCATATCATGTGACAAAGAATTAGATAAATTTAGCGGAGTTGTTTCTGCTTCTAAGGGCAACTGGGATGGACTTCCTTTCAAGGATCATCCTCCTTAGATATTGGGCCGCTTTGGTATGACTAACTTCGGTTCGCTATCCAAGAAAATAAAGAAACTGTAGGGAAAAGACTTGCCAGTCTTAACAAAGCGCAGCAGCTTTAATCAGAGCTTACAAAGCAGCCCAACTCCATGCAAGTAGTGATTTCTTCTATATACTTCCAATATTACTATTTTAATATTGAAAATACAAATTCATTGGATAAAGTTAGAATAGATCAAATGTCATTGGCCAACAGTTAAACTATAAAATTCTCAAATCTTTAAATTTCAATAAAACGATGGAGGTAAAAATTATCTTGATTGTTAATTGTAGCTTTGTGAAATTTGTTTAAATAAGCCGATAATCATTCCTGGTCGGCTCCTTCCTGCTGGATGTTGAAGTACTTGATTTGATAGGACGATTTGTTGGCTGCTACAACGTACAAAAATTCCCTCAAACTGTGTTTCTTCAAATATTTCTTTGTCAAATATTTGAGGTATCGTTTCGAGAAGCTCACATCAGCTTTAACTGAGATCTTTTTGTCGTCGCTGTTCACCTTTACCGACTCGCCAAGATGGCCGACTCTACCTCCGATTTTGATTCTTGCTCGCAAGAACTCTGCGAAGTTAGAAGTGTTGAAAACTTTATCCTCAACGGGCTTGGAGCAGTCGATAGTGAATGAATGAGAGATCTTGGGCTCAGCTTTTTTTTCTTCAGTCTTGACCTTTGGGGCGGCGACTTTAACTGGGGCTTATTTTGTGGTCATAGGAATATAATATTTAATTAAATAATTAGTTACCTCTTATCAGCGAATAGATCCATGTGTTGTTTGTTTTAAAATAAATCATAATTGATATCAAGAAGGATCACTAATACAAAATCTTGTTGCTGCGATGAATAAAATATTATGATTAATTATAGTGAGAACAATTCTAATAAAATGATGATGGAATCAATAAAATACTTCAGCTTAGTGATAAACCCCCTTCATACTGTTGCATAATTTTCTCAGTTCTTTGAGGGCAGAAAGACTAATATTTTTTTAAGCATCTTATTTGATGAAATCCATCTGCTTCTCCAGCTTAATGAAGAACTGTTCTACCGAAACATAAGTTATCGCCATTTTTTTATTGATTTCGGTTAAGTATTATCTTTTGCCGATGGTATAAGAAGCTAATTGTCGCATTAGCCTTACAAATTCTTTAATTTTGGAACATTTTGATCCAAGTTCTGCTGTAACTGTACTCAAACATAATTCGAAACTCTTTGAAATACTTTTCTTAAAACTTTATATTTATTCTCTACTAATGATGTATTGGTCATTTTTACCTTGGTATAAACTAGGAAAAGTCGAAACTGTCAATTAGAAACTTGATTTTGGAATTAAAATAGCCTGATAAGTCCAATTATCGATACATTAAGGAGTTCTTTGTTCCATCTAAAACGCAAGATCGAAGAGTTGTTGCTCTCTTTCTTTATATTATATGGACTATTGCTTCAAAATTTTATTGGGCTGATTTTGCAAAAAATTATCTATTTACTTGATTGAATTATCAACAGCTTTCATGTATTCAGCGTGCTCTTTGATCTTATTCTAGTAGCTGTCCAATAGTACTGTTTTATTTGTCAGTTCACTTTCTATTCCATTTTGTTTTTGCATTAATATATTAAGGCTCTATTATTTGCTATGCACTTATTCATGCAGTTTTTTTAACTTTTACATCATAAGTTTAATCTATTACTTTAAATGGTCTTCATCATTTACTCGTTTAGTAAGTTCTACAATGCTCAATTCCTGAATCTGATCTATCTGGACATTATAAACATTTTGTTAAATATTCAATGGCCTCTGTTTTTATGATTTAATTTATAAAATAGCATTGATCAGTTTCCTTTGCTCTGTGAGGGTTTAATTATCTGTGAAATTGCATTGAACTCCTTCATCAAGAAAATAACTTCTATGGCTGAGTATTTCCTTATGAAAAGTTTTATACTATAATTTCCATTTGCCTGCTTCCTGATCCAAATGTTAATTCAATTAGTTTTCAAGTTTCGGTTTTTGATCTTCTTTTAAATTAAAATATTTTTGTAAGCCACTTTGACTTTTGCATTGTTTTTTGGGGATGCTTTAATTTTTTTCTTTGCTGTGAATAGTTATATTTTTTGGTCCTTTTTTTAATCTAATCTGGACTTTATTTTCTCCAAAAAAATTTATTGAATTTGATCGGGGTCTCAAAGGAGTATCCTTCACAATTTTCTCAAGGAATTATAGCACAACAGTATTGCTGTAGCTATTGAAAGAATTCTATTTGTTAGAAACTTCTTCCACATTTTTAGAAGGATTTTTCATTAATGAGATTGCATTAACTCCAGGATTAATTCCTTCAGGACAACAAAGTTCGCTTTGATTTCTGTTTGTACGATTCAAGACAAGTCTTGGTTTATTTTTATTAAGAAAATTTCTATTCATTCTGAATATTTGATTATAACTCATCATTTGAAGAAGGTAGAATTTCCGCCAATTGAGAGGATACTTATTGATAATAATTCTTAATAATTTGGCGCCAATCTATTTTCTAACCAATCAGTCAAACTCATGCATTCAACTTATTACTAATTTCAATTTTGCCAAGCCGTTTAATTGAAATAAACAGAAGAACATTTTTATATTTTACAACACATTGCTACCTCGAGAGTTTTAAATTTAGTTATTGTTTGAGAAAACATAAATATTAATGCAAATTTACTTATTCTTTGTTTGCTCATCCTGTGATATTTGATCATTAGTTCTTCTAAAATTTGGTGCAATACAAGGAGCATATAATACAGGAAAAATATTAAATTTGAATTGATGGATACAGAAATACAATTTTAGACCATCCTTTTGCTGATCAAGAAGAAAGAGGCATTTAAATCTCTATATTTAATCAAAATTTGCTCTTTAAAGTCCTTTTCCTCTTTATATCTCAAGTAAAATTATAAAATTAGTAAAATTGATCAATGAATTAATTTATGGGTATATCTATGTTTTCAGGATCCAAAAGATATTCTCAACTTTTAGAGATGTTTGAATGATCGACTTGTTAATAAATCATTTGTTGATTGATATTTAGCCTTGCATCTCATGCTCCAGCTCATCATCTTAGTCGATATACTTGGGCTTATTGAGGTAACATCGAATGGTATTGCCAACAAAAAATAGAAAAGCCAATATGAGGACTCCCAATATAATATAAACTGTTGTTTAACCTTAAATATTTCATGAGGTACTATCGATCATGCGCTTTGATATCTTGACAATTTAAATTGTTATATACAAATATATTCACAGACTGATTTTAAAAGATGAGGAAAGTAATAAAGTTTATGATAAATAAATTAGGATCGATTTCCAAAGTTTTAGTAACACTTATCCCCACTCAATCAATCAACAATTATTTATTAAACATTATTGTTCTCGATTAATTACCAAAAGTTTAAACGTATCATCTGAGTCTTCTAGCCTCTCTCTCACTCTCCATCAATTCCAGTACATCCCCGATCCTAACAGGTCCTTTCACATTTCTGATGAGATGCCGTTTATCAGCCTCCTTTCCTGAAATGAGAATGACCTTGACTTGAGTTATGCCTCCCCTTGAGCCTGTCCTGCCGAGCAATTGAGTCACTCTGGCTTTGACTGGTTCCGAATCCATATGGTTATTATAATATTGAATTAATATAATTAAATTGTTCATCACATTAATTAATATCCTCATTCCACGAGAGAAATACGACTATTGACCTGCATTACATCGCCTGTAAGTTCATACTTTCGCAATTTGCCCTAGTTTTACTCGTAGACCTTTTCTTTAATTTTAATCACTTCATCTTTCATTTTTTTGTCAGCAAAATAAATTGCTGCCAGAACTATTGATAAGTTGCATATTCCTTTTCCTATTTTCGGAAGAAACCCACTCCCGAAACTAATATATTTATTAAAAGAATAAGCGACCAAAAGTGAGCATGCAAATGTGGCAGTTACTACTTTTAGATAATTTGCAGATGATCCTTAAAGCTTTTTAAGACTGTAAGAGTCAACAAATAAATTTTGTAATTGATTACTTCTTGCAACAGTTTCATAGAAGCGTTAGTAAGTAGTGGAAGAGTAATATCTTTGAGCGTGGTCCTAAAATTAAAACTGTTTGTTTAGCATCGAATTGAACAATTAATAAATCCTGCATTTGATTAATTAAAATAAAATAAAAGATTGCTTGATGGATTGTCTTTTTGGTGAATTATTCCGTTTACATTTGTAATTGTTTTTAAAGCCCAACACATATATGAGTCAATGTTGATCAAGATGCATCCTGTATGAGCGAGTGTATTTGTTGTTATTAGTTAGCCTTCCATTAAATTAAATACAATATTCTAAAATGATATATGGAAGAAAACCTTGTGACGCAGAAATACGAAAAGATAAGTACCAAGCGCATATCAAAAAATTATAGGAATTGCACAAGAACAGCAATCCCTTCCATCGCAGCCTCATCAAAGAAAGAAAGTAAGTGGAAAGTCTCATCAGAAATTCGCATAAACTTCATAGGGACGCAATCCAAAGTTAACTAAAGAAAAGAGAAATACTCTAGATATAAACTCAACGCAAAAATTATGACTAAATACCCTCCATCGTAAAAAAATAACTGCTCCGCAAAGTTTTATCAGTACCTGTAAAACATAAGTTAAACTCAAGTTTTGTGGATCGTGCCAATCTTAAGCTTCTAGATAAAATAATAACAGTAAAATCTCAGCTGAGCTTTAAAAATGAATTCTCTGATAAAATATATAGGACTACAAGAAATAAAACAAAAAAGTGGTTGATTTAGGACTATTCTGAGATATACTAGAATTCAAAGGTTAACCTCATCAGAAGGAAGAAAATTCATGTGAGAATGGAGAAGTCCAGGTAGAATATTCAGATAAATATTAATTGCATAGACAAAGAAATTCTAAATGAGAAAAACAATAGCCAATATGCTATTTTAATAAAAAACGGGTAAAATTAAAAACAATCCCCCTTTTTTATTCTTGATCAAATACTAAATTCTGAGATCGTCCTAGAGATAGCTCCCAAAGATACCACAATCAATTTTGTGTAGAAAATAGGATAAAGATAGATAGTTCGCTTTAAAGTATAGTTTTTGTAAAGCTAACTGAGGGGCAAAGGGCAGATATAAAAAGTATGGGTCACCAAAGTGATTCAAGATATTAAAAACAGGGCTATTGGGGTTATTGAAATGGAGATAAAAAAGAAAAGGTATAGGAAAAATGAAAATAGTAATTGCCTAAACACATTTGATTTAAATATGTCAGGATGGAACAAATAAACCTCTGCCCTAGAGGAAATAAAATGATTCTTTTTTTTCTGAATAGCATAGCATAGTCTAATGTTTGATTAATTTCACGCACAATCAACCATTCTTTGTTTTTTACATCCATGCACTCATAAAATGGCTTTGTTTCTGTAAATCGACCTTCAGTTTATGTTTTTTACTTTATTTGCTATCTTGATCCTTCTCTTTCTTCTCTTTGGGATTATACTTTGTCTTTTAGGTGCGAGTTGTTGTCTTTCTTTAGATATATTTGTCAGATGATATTTTCTTTTCCTTAGATTACGACATCTGCTTTTTTAATTATTTTGACTGTCTATTCAACTTTTCCTATTAAGCCGACACCCATATCCTTTAATAATTGATCTATTTCTTTGAAACCTGCTGAGTGAGCGGAAATTTTTATGTTTTTTCTTATTTCTTAAAATAGTAATCTTCACTGTCACTGGACTAAGTCAGCATTAACTGATGTTTCGAATTGGCCTTGTGATGGGCATTATTATTAATAAGAGTTTCCCTTTTTCTTTTATCCGAGACTCTGGGAAGTGGCTATCTCTATGCTACTTGTTCGCCATCAGACTCATCCTCAATAATAACTCTTATTGGTGCAAATCTATTAATATATTTGTGGTTCTTTTTAATACCCTAAGAAGTTGAGATATGTTTAATTTAATGAAAAGGGATTGATTGATGATAGATGGCTATAATACTCAACTCTTTAATATCTTTTCTATCAAAATGCACTTCATTATGAGTATTACTCTTTTTAATAATGCCTCGAAATATATTCTAATACGTCTCATATTCAATGACCATGAAGTTCTCTGTTTTGATGACAACGCAGCAAAGAAGTTAATATTAATTCACCCATTTTTCTCTGTGCGCCTGAATTAATGCTGTGATCACAAAATGAAGATCAAAATTGTGAAATTCTTTGATAAATTGATGAATACTAAATCATACAAGTTCTACATGCAATAGCCATATGCCTTTAACTTTTTTGCTATTTGTTCAGTGGCTTAATCTATGTTCCCTTTCTTGCTCATTTAATTGAGTTATTTTTATAATAATAATATACTATCGGCAAATTACCTTTCTGAACTCCTTCTGAAAGTTTAATCTCAATGACTTCTTTTATTATTTTTTGCAAGATCTAAATGACTCTTTCGTTTTAGAATCGTATTTTTTGTTTCTTATCAGCATTCGATTAATGGATGGCCTTTAAATGGCAATTGAATGATAATAACTGTTTTCAACAAGCCTATATAATTTTTTGATATGTGCAGATCAATACTTTGAATATTTATTATATTGTGCTGTCTCATGGATATTGAAAGCGTATTCGAAAGAAAAAGAACAGGAAGGAAGATACGGATAAAGATAAGCACCAACAAAAATGTGAAGTTCATCATTGCCGTGAAACCGTAGGCTACCATATCAGATTTAGCTAATAGGGCTCTTGGAGTTTATTTATAATTGACTGGATAATCAAGACTCAATAAAAGCAGTAAGAAACAGCTGACAGTTTCAGCAGTCAAACAGGGTATTTTCTATATGCCCAAAAGCGAATATGTAGTCAATTTACTCAATTGTGATGATGAAGTTGAAGTCATAATAATCAAGGCCAAACCCAAATACCCTAACCAAATCTTTCAGGGAAATCAACTCATCTCAAAAGCAACTATTTAGCAAAGGTAAATCAATCCTGAAAAAATAGAGGTTAATAACAACCGAGCAGTCATTGTGACTGAATCCATATAAGCCAAGGCTGATATCGAATAAAGAGTTGATGTACCTCATAATAGCAAAATCCTTTCTGAGGGAGAAATTACAGAAAAAATGTCGAAGAAGCAGAAGAAAAAATAAAAGATGAAATTAAAAAAATAAAATCATCGGAAACTGAACGAGGAGAACAACAATGATAAGAATGAGAAAGTCAATAAAGATCATAAAGATTACAGAGAATTAGATGCCACCAAAAAGAGATAATAAATTATTATGCCTGAAAGCAGCTCAAAAAAGAAGGTAAAATTGGATAAGGAAGAAGTTAAAGGCACCCTCGAAAAATTACCAATTACAATGCCCTCTCCAAAAATAACTTTTCATAATGAACCAACAAAAATCGATTCACCAAAGGTTTCTCTGACAGACTCCATTAAAAGAAAAATGACTCCTGACTTGCAAAGACCAAACGAAGAAATTGAGAAGAAGGGAGATATGTAAAAACATAATTCTCCATTTTCAACAATAAAATCACCTTTAATTATCCATCGAACTCCCACTCCAATGAGTCATCAGGATGAAGCAAAATTTAAATATAAAGAAGAGCTACTGAATTTTAGTCTGCCAAGAAAATTGAGTGAAGATAAGCGAATCGAGGCCAAAAAAGAGAAAAGTAAGGAGTAGTCAGTCATTAAAAAGATTGAAGAGTCGAAAGATGCCATGAATTCCAGCATTAGCGAGTTAAATCTGGAAAAATAAATCTTAAAACCCGTAAAGGAAGTTGCCAAGGCAGAAGAGATAAAGCCAGTAAAAAAAGCCACTAACTTGATGGTAGTGTAGGCAGAGGATAGCGAAAGCGAATAAAATAAGAAAGTTTGCAACTATATCCATATGCACCACCGTCAAAAAGAGTTAAATTAAATTCATAACAAAATTAACTCATTTTTGTTTGAACTTGAAGACGAAGACTGATTGTTGATTAGTAATTTATTCTGGATGAAATGGGTGAGCGGAGGATAATTTGCGTTACAATTCTGGGAGCATTGTTAAATTTATTTATTGTTAATTTATTGATATTGATATTAATCGACAGCCATGGAAGGTAAGTCGAAATTGCAGCAGCGAAGGGAAAAAATAGCTAACATCAAACTGACCCTCAAAGAGATGCCTATCCTTAAGTAAACGTCACAACAGCTGGAAATCAAATTAGAAAAAAACAGACACCGCAAACCCAGTGCTCAACTTTTGGATAGGGACCTCATAATTTCAAAAGACTATGATGACAGCAGCCTAGATTCATCATCCAAATTTCATTCACTTTTCATGGATAAATATTAAATCGGGGAGAAGATAGGAGAGGGTGCCCACGGAGTTGTCAGGAAATGCTACTGCAAAAAGACTCACTAACTTTTGGCTGTAAAAACCTTACAATTAGACAGATAGCACATCCTTTTTTTGAGATAAAATTTCCTTGACATCAGGCAGTTACAACATCGGCACATCATAGGTTACAAATCACTGTTTTTTGAAAAGCAAGCCTAAACCTGTCACCTGGTGATGGATTACCTCCCTCACCCAAACCTAGAGCACATAGATATCAACTCCGAGCATGTATTAATTATCTGATGTAGTTATTTAAGGAGCTTGTCTTTCAAATTCTTTAAGCGTTATACTACATCCACGATCGCAAAATATGCCATAGAGACATCAAACCATAGAATATTCTTTATGACAGAGAAAACAAAAACATCATTATCATTGACTTCGGTATCAGCAGGAAATTGATTGACAGAGGACGCAAACGAGATATGCTGACTCTCACTGGAACACCATACTATCGTGCTCCTGAAATGTTCGAAGGGGGAGGCTACGATTAAATGGTAGACTTATGGGCTTTGGGAATTACTATGTTCAAATTAATGACTGGATTTACTCCATTCGAATCTGAATATCACAGTGAAACTATTGCCAATATTATGAAGGGAAAATTCTCATTCCCTCCTGAGACTTAGGCCAAATACTCAAAATCAGCGCGTAATTTGGTCATCAGACTGCTGAAAAAAAGAGGAGAAAGGCTGACAGCCAGTTAGGCAATGAAGGATATGTGGTTCATTGACCTCTCGAAAGGAATAGACTAAATGACACGTTCAGTGAAGCTGGACGAGAATCATATAAATCTGTTCGGGCACGCTTTCTTATTTAACAACTCAGTAATCGGCAAGAACCGTAGACATGAAAAGCAGCAGGAGGAGAGGATAGATATAAAATAGCTGAAATCAATGAATTAGCAGTAGGTCGAGGACGAAAACATATACGGTGATGAGAATGAAAGAACACCAGCTTCAACCAAGGAAATCATGAGTAAGTATTTTTGATGCTGTGCTCTTTGCTCCACATTTTTACATTATACATTCATTATAATCTTATTTATGATACTGTTCATTCACATATAAGCATTTATCTTTGAAGCAAAAGGCAATAAGCTGTGAAAAATGACCAAGTACTCATAAATTTGCTATTTTATTTACAATTATGAATCAAATCGTTGAGTTGATACGATGCTCATCATATCTGTTTTTAAAGTGTTTAAATGTAAGCATTGATTCTCTGCAAGCTGTCCGACATGAATTAAAAGTACTCCTGTTTGTAGTGGTCAGTAGAAGCTTTAACATTATTAATGTTTTGCTCTTTCTTGGGAGGAAAAAAGTTATCAACGGCCTCTGTTAAGTTAGCCATTGTGCTGACAATCACTTTTCTAGATACAAAAACATTTACTTTTTAGTTTACTATTGTTGCTTTTTTTATTGAAGAGCTGATTTTACCATTAGCTCGTAAGGATTGAGACAGATTCCTTCACTAGAATTGTAAAAGCTCATGGAGAGAACTGGTCGCTGGATCATTTCTAAGATTAATATAAGTAATAGCAAATGAAAGTAATACAGAATTCAAGTGGTAAATATAACCTTATTCGCCTTAATTTATGATCCATCTAATATAATAATGCTTGACATACCTCAGAATAACAGATCTTCCCAAAAAGTATATGGCAGTCTACAACTGAATTACATCATGCATCTTTACCTGCCAATCGTCATTCTCACCCCTTGTTATACGTACTACATGGCAGTTTAGAAGACTCATTAATGTAAACCCTTTCCACACGCCACCATAACTATGACTGCAGGGTATTACCCTCAAAATATTGTTTTTAGGTATACTATGGGTATTGCTTCTGCAGTGCTGGTGCTAATATTCAACACAATATATCGCTGGATCAATACACGTGCGGAAGGAGTGGGCTATCCCACAATGAATCGTGGAATTTACTATATAATCATGGCATCGATGGTGGCATATTGCGTAGCAATCGAAACTATAGATGGAGAAGGCGAAGGTCCATTGCACACTCCTTCAGCCCTTATCTTTTTTATAGTTTGGGAAATCGCTATTGTCTACATTACCTTCTATCTCTATGAGCTCAGCGAGTGGGATTCAAGCATTATATCTGCAAGGAGCATGCGACTAAAATCACTGCTAGCTATTTACGTCAGTTTGGTGTGGATATATTGCCTCTATGGAAATTACGGCAAAAACAGTCTGGATTATACTGTGATCGTGGAATGGAATGCAGTGTTTGTGAACCTTCTCTGGTGTTTGTCTTTCAGCTTAGAATGGAAAGAGATTAAACTAAGTTTAGTTTGCGAGAATAAAGGTGGTGCAATATTAATGCAGTGATAGATCATTAAACCTTCTTATTGATAAACTAAATTCATCATCAATTTTATGATTGTTCTGAGCATTGAGGTGGAGCTAGGGGGCTGCAAAAATCAAAAGGATGTTCACATGTCCACTCTGAATTTTCTGGTCGTACGCTGAGGCAAATCCAGCAAAATTATCGACTGCAACTAACGCACTTCATATGTTTGCATCCAACTTTATGTTAAACCAGCTAACTGCAACTTGGACATGAGCGATATTTAGGTCCCATTATCACAACTTACTATCCATTTTAATTACTTAATTCGAACTCCTCAGACATTGGACAGTTTTTAAGTAAATTGTTTACCTCATTGCATGTTTAGTTCCCACAAAAATTTATATCGTTGCTTTTCCATTTTTAAAGGCAGCGGTAGCAAAAATCATCATCATAACAGCCAACGCAAGTCACTCGGTTTGTTTTCAGATCCTCCTTACTGACAGAAGAACCGCAAAAGGGGCAAATCTTAGTATTGAAGCTGAGGTAGTTGAGCGACAGCATTGTTTCAAATTCCTCACACTCCTAACGAGTAAGGGCTCCAATTCGTTTAATTGTGTTAAATTTTATTTCCTTCCCGCAAGTATTCGAATCTTCTAAATTGTCACAGGGACAAGTTATCCGAAATTTTTTCATATCTATAAACTTTCGTATCATATCAATCAAAGTTTCTCTTCCAATGAAATGACCACAGTCTAAGCGAGCGGTTATTGATTCATCGTAAATTTCATCTATATGTGATTTGCTGGCATAAATGTTGGATATCTCTGTTAATTCAGCCTTTAGCTGCATAATCAGCGGAGCCTATGGGAAATCATTTAAATTAAGAAAGGCACTAAGAGGAGATCCGTCAGTCATTTTTTGCGCATTACAGTAAAGATTCATGCGCTTAGGTAATAAAGAATCACAGGAGTTTTTCCATATGTATTATTTAATCTATGCCAGAGTGTAACTTTCCCTGAGATAAATTTAACTCTGATGTTTATTAACATCGATAAAGATGCAACGTACTGAATTATTTTCCTCAGTCGCGTCAGTTATAGCAGAGTGTCTTAAATCTGAGCAATCCATTACTTGATTCGCCTATACTAGTTATTGTATGATAAAGTATGAGTAGCAAATAATTTAAATAAAAAATGTTAAAATAGTTACCAATGATAAACAGTCTAAATAAATAAAGATTAGAGTGCAATAAAGTCTTTAGTATTGCTAAAACTATCTTTAGAAAGTTTTAAATTATTATGATAAATTATTTAATTCAATAGCTGTCCAGCTGAAGTCATATAATTTTTAGTGGAGCTTCTTTCTCCATCCGATCCTCCAACGATTCGATATCGCGGAC
>Ga0302268_1000269_pt1 | contig 33254 bp, 14 predicted proteins | sample III_Bog_E2_1_FD_194554 | JGI IMG/M metagenome (GOLD analysis project Ga0302268, IMG submission 194554) | Peat permafrost microbial communities from Stordalen Mire near Abisko, Sweden - III_Bog_E2_1 | ecosystem: Environmental > Terrestrial > Soil > Wetlands > Peat | place: Sweden: Abisko... | reverse complement strand
TTCGTTTGCTTCATCATTCTAAGCCTCTTAATAATTGAGATATGAAAATGTTTTTTTCAATTTCAAAGGGTTTTTATGCAGATTTTCTTACTATAAGTGATGAATTATTGAAGTATCCCCTGGCTAATGCTCAGAATTAACGATATGATCGTCATTTATAACAAAACTATGTTCGTCTAATTTTTATGATGATGCTTCTGCAGCCTACATTAATCTTTCGTTCATAAATAGATTGATGTCTTAGTTTTATTTAGTGCCATTGGCAGTGAATTTCATACTTTGGCTGACTTAGTAAATGTTTAATCTTTAAAAACATATATCTATCTCATTAAATGAAATCTATCAAGCGTATTTATTTTAATCCTTACAGTTAAAAAAATTGAGGTAAACACTAACAGATCTCAAAATATAATTATTTGATGAATTTATAAGATATTAGGTTAAACTGAGGAAATAAATTTTTGTGATCATTTTTTTTTTGTGGGAGGCGATGGTTTTGGATTTTTGACGATACTTGGAGATTTATAGTCAGGTGTGGGTTAAAGTTATTGTATTGAAGGAGTTTCATATTTATTTATTTTTTTCTCGGGTGTGATCGGAGATCTGCTGTCCATGATCGGCTATGGGTTTACTTCAAGAAGATCTTTGCTCACTCCGTAGACTCCTAGTATAATTGCACGAACAAAATATAGGAGGAGATCAATGAGAATAATGAAACCAAGGAGGAAAAAATCTAAGTCATAGCTCAGCAAATCTGATGAATCATATTTGAAAAGATAAAATACTGCGAGGAAAGCACTTTCTCCGAGTCCAAAGATAATTCTCTCCATTATCGGATAAGTAAATTATCCTTTCCACATATAGATGAAGAAGTAGAGTATGAGGGGTATCATAATGAAATGACAGTGATAAGAGGTGTTATAGTAGAGAGCAAGTCCTAAGAGGACACTAACAGCAAGGATTCGACCATAATTGAAAAATTATAGCCATTTTCTCCAAATTGGAGTATTTTATTATTGAATGGCTTTTTGGTAAATTAATTGAATGATAGGAAACAGTGTTAAAACTCCGAGAATTACAGCTGATGGAATAACACTTGATGAATTGTTAATAGCGGTAATCAGGAATAAAGTGGAATTAACTGCTAAGGGAACATAAATCCATTTTAGAAATCCTTTAAGGCTTCCGAATACAGGCGAAAAGCTTGTTGATTTTCCACAGCATTTCATAAATAGAACTGAAATTAAAAGCAATAATATTATGCCGACCAAGACCACGCCAAAAGACAGTTGAAAACCTAAAGTGCATACAATATCCCCTGAGCTGCAGAAAGTTAGAAAGTTGTAATTAAAGGCTACCACACTGGTGCTTAAATTTGTAGAAAAAGATGCGGCTGCCATTATCGTCCCAAAGTAGTAGGACATTTGCAGAAAATCAAGCCCTCGGAAGTATTGGCGAAAAAAGAATAGTATTGGAACTACTACTGAGAGGCAAACTATCGAGTAAACGATACCTGCTATTTGATATGAGGGAAGAACTGTCATTTATCAGACAAATGGATAATTATTATAGCATAATATCAGCGTTATGAATCTAATAAAATACCGAAAACAATTAATCCTCCTTGCAAAATAATTTATCAAGCAATACCTATGACATAGCAAGATACTGGGCTGTATGTAATGCATCAATTAAATTTGAGAATGAAGCGGATCTGTTCATAAAGCAGTTTCATAAATGTGTTAGTTATTTTAGTTTCACTGCTGATTAAAAACAAACTTAGATGTCATGATAAGTTTATGATTTAGGAGTTAAAACAAATGTTCTTTAGTGACAAATTATTGAAATATTTTACTTGCAATTCAAATCTCATTCATTTTTGTTTTTAAAAACAAGCAGGTAATAAAATTGTAAATTGTTAGCCAATGATTGAGTAATCTCTTTTTCATATAAAACTCTTAATTTTATTAATGATCATTAGACAGCTCAATAGAGATAAATATAATAATTCACATTATGAACCAATAAAACATCCATCTCGAAGAACTTCCCCTCATTTATAAAACCCTAGAGGGAGATAAGAAAATATTTTCATTGAAGGCTTTGGATTTTATCTTGGAGCTCAATAAACAAGTCGGTTTCGATGACATATTGATCAAGTCGGGATATTAGAACTATCCTAACAAAAAATAATTTGAGAAAAAGAAGACCTTTCCTCTTTTCTAACAATTTTTTAGCTATCTGAACAAAAACTTAAGTATGATCGAATCAACTTATCTTAAAGAATCCAACGATAAAAAAGTAGGAGAATAAACTAGTAGAGATAATCAAACTTAATACAATTATTTAGCCAGCAAAAATAGCATTTCCAAATTTATTCAAGATGAAGCGATACATTACCAACAAGTTTTAGATAAATACTTGAAAAAGATAAATGGGGGATAATTAGAAAGGGGAGTAAAAACAGGAAAACTGCATAATCTTTTTATTGAGCTGTTTAACAGTAACTACATAAAGATAATTATCGCAAATTAAGTCTATTTAAATCGATCTGTGGGTTAAATAGAGGTGGATTTAGGCATTACATTAATCGAATATGCGAAACAGATCAAAAGCAAATCATAGGAGGAAGCTAAGAAATAGTTTGTTATTCTCTAAGAATAAATTTTAGATTTTTTAACATTTTGGTTGAAGGAAAAATCTAAAGATAATGTGTATGTGCTTTACGCTCGAACTAAATAGAGACTAGACCAATAGTAAAAATTTTTAATATCCAAATCATAAGCAACTCAAAAAGTGCATCCATCCCAAATGACAATTTAATAGATTTCTAACACTTAACAGAAAATATAGAAATCTATTTAATCAATAGTTGCAAATAAATAGTAGATCATAAAATAAATTGGCGAGCAATAAGTAAAATAGGAAATAAAATCGCAAATATAGCCAAAATAATTTAACATTAAATCTCAGATAAGAAGGACTGAACAAAATTAAGCCATTAGTTCAATATAATTCATTAAAAACACATCAGTTAAAACTGCCAGAAAAAAGGAAGAGTTATTGAATCTGGAGATTAAAAAATTATTTAAATTTGGATGTTAGCGGCGATATAAATTGGATAAAAATAGCACATTTTAATAAATTGAACAATCTACTAGAACAATGGATCTGTAAAAATTTTTGTATTTTTGCAATTTCTTTGAATTACTCTCTTTCGTTAATCGATAGAAAGCGATTTAATTTTTTAAAGTTTAAAGTGTGAGTAGATTAATTGATTTTCTCAAATTCTAAGAAATTATTAAAAAAATGATAGCAATAAATCCACAAATTATCGATAATTTGCTAAATAAAAAAACTTTTTAAGGGAAAAAAAAGACAATTATGATCCACAAGGATAAAAGATTGGAAAGACTTTCTTAGTATAAGTTTGTACTAAGACCAGTCAATGGAATGGACATTAGTACTATTTAAAAATAACTTACTCACAGAAAACTTCATAAGTTAGCTTCTAAAGAAGAGAAGGGCAAGATTGCTTTTGATAAGAGAGAAGCAGAAAAAGAGGTTAAAGAAATTAAAAAGAGTAATTCTCAATTTGGGAACAAACTCACTGCTTTAGACTTAGAGTCAATTAGAGATAGTTCTTTTAATCCTGAAAAACTGCTCATATCAGAATAAGATCATGATAAGCTTTGGGAGGATTATTAAGCCAAAATATGGAAAAAATAGCAAACTAGCAATAATATCCTAGAGTCAATCTTGTCAAAAAGAATTGCACGGGGTACTCGGATCATAGATAAAATAAATTCCCAAATTTCTTTTGTTTATGATTGATTTTTTTCTAATTATTGAAATTCAATAACCAAATCATAATTAATAGAGCCTTATGGCTTTCATTGCTCAAATTATTAATATTGAAGATGGCTATTGTATTTTAAATATTATCTATAAATTAGTTGATAATTTAAATTGATTCAACTCACATATGATCACCTTATAATAATTATATATTGTCATTACCTTTACTCTCTTATCAAAATGCAGTTAGCAGTGCCGTGATAATTGGCTTGCTGGCTGAAACAATTAGTTGAATTGATATAGCCTGAAGTCAAATGCTAGGGGATCTGACGCAGTTTTGTTGATTTCATTTCAACATATTGCAATCATCATAAGGTAATTAAATTATTGACAATCAAGTTTAAACTTCTGATTTTAGGGTTATCTCAACGTCTCACGTCCGGAGACACTACCATTCTGTCTGGTAAGTTTCAGTTATGATAAAAATATTTTACATGACTTGATCTAAACCACCATTACGTCATAAAATATGAATTTATTTAAAATGCTATGCGCCTTAAATTATTAAGTTATGATTATAGTTTATAATTAATATCAGGAATCAACTTGCTCGCAACTTCATCATGTTTTCGGGTACATGTAAGATTTTTATCATTTAGATGAAAATTAAAATGAATTATTTGGAGAAAACTACTTTGGAATGCTGGAAAAATCACAACACATCAATGGTCTCACTTCTAATGGCGGTTTTCAGACTTCAAGCTTGGAAAATAACTTCTAGGAAGTATTTCTCACTAATTTTGCGCCAAATTTTTCAACTCTTTCCATTTGCACCCAATCTGATCGCACTTATGAGACATTTTCTATAACGGATTAATTCATGGGAGACTCTGTTGATTGTTTCCTTGCTGATAATCCGTTAAACAGTAACAGTGATGAGTTGTCGGGCGCAAAAGAATAAGAACCAGTGATAAGTACTTTGGAGAATAGAAATAATCTTCCCATTTTCTAAGTTGAAGGTTAAAGTGACTTCAAATAAGAATAGCCAGGAAACTGCCATGATGAGACCAAAAACATTCCTAAGAACTACATCAAGGCTATTTTCACTTTCATCATTTAAAATAAGGAATATATCCAAAAAATGTTCCAAAGGATTAAATTACCTTCAGAGCATCAGTAAGTGTTTAAATTTTTATAATTTGTGATGGAACAGAAGAAGATAAAGAAGTACACTATTGAAAGACTGAAGGGCTTGTGGATGAACCCGTAAAATGGTAAGGCTATGAGGATTATTTCTTGTTAATTCTTAAGAAAGAGATCTCTTGGCTATATCTTAGGCTCTAAGATTGAGAAGAAGCTTTCTCACATCAAGCATAGATATAAGTTCATTAAATCGATTGAAAATCCAGCTGAGTTCACGAACATCAAATGACGGGATGAACTTGAGTGATTATACTTCAATATTTCCTATAATTGAATGAATATAGCTATAGATAAATCTATAGCCATACATTGATATTCTATATCCTCTTATTAAACAAAATCATTTCACGCAACATTTTTATCACCAATTCACCCAAGACATTAGGAGTTTAATATTGAAGAATTAGGTTAATCATGAAAACTAGATTATTAAATGTAGACGCCATGGGTTATTTTGATGTAAAATACATTTTTCTTCTATCATTTGTAATATTCTTAATTAATCATATATTGTAGAGGATAATTTTAAATAAATTCGTTTTTTATGCATTCAATAAAGGTATTTAAAAATTATTGTTTGTATCAATATATATCAACTAAAATTTTAACTTGAACTGATGAGATTTTCACTTCAAAAAGAAGTTCCATCAGAATTGCAATAAAAATATCAATATTTCCTCGATCAATTATCACTTAAATTCGGAGAAAAAGATATAAACAAAAAGAAGATGACGAATCTCAAATACAAAATCGGAAATACAAATAATTAAGTATGATATAAATAGCATAAGCCATATAAATTATGCGATGATTATCATGGTAAAAAATCATCATAAATTAAAGAGTGATCTTCAAAGTTACAAGAAGGACTATAATCTTAATCATATTAATCTTTTTTTATTGACTTTATTGAGTTTATTGAGAAGATGTTTTGGATTTCTATCTATTTGTTCTTTGACAAATAATCAGCAACTTATTTTGACAGGAAGTCTTTTGCAATATTTTTTTTCTTTTTAATTCTATGGTTGTTGTTTAAACCTTCGGAAAAGGTTAGGTATAGCTCCAATGTTTAATGCTTCTTTAAAATATTTTGATGATGGCTTCGGCACTGGGCTACAGATTTTGTTTGGATAAACTAAGCCATTTTCACAAACTTATTATATCTTTTTGTAAAATTATGCTTACTTAATCTTGATGCATTGTTTTTTACAAATCTATGGTATAGCAGTTATTCTTGTTGAGTCCAACTATGAATTTTCGGATTTTTTAGATTTGATGAGTCGATATTAGGCATTATTCCTAGATCAGTGTTTTAAGCACCTTTGATTTTATTAATATCAGAGCAACTTTTGATTAGAAGTGTTGCGTTTAGGTCAGATTAAGATGTCATCTCACAATGATTTTACGCTAAATATGAAATTAATCTAAATACATTCTTCTATTATTGGAATAATTTCAAATAACCACTTTAGTCAACAAATATGATTGAGGGAAATCAAGACTTTGATTTGAAGAATATTTAGTTATTCATTATACTAAGTTTAGAAGATTTATAAATGGTATTCTACATCAACTTTTTTTAAGATAATTTTCATGATTTAATAAGGACTCATTATAATAGTGCTTGCAAACAAATTTAAGATGAATTCTTTTAATATACTGGATCATTTCGAAATTTATTTATTTATTTATTTTTGACTTGATTAAAATATGTAATATCACTCATTAAAATCAAAAATTGGAATAAAGAAGTAAAATTTAGTGATTATTTAAATCTTTTTACCGACCCCACAAATATCAATTAATTATTTTTGTTTGAGAGGAAGAATTTATAACATGTTTACTCAAAGGAATTACAAATAGTAGTAGTAAATAATATGTCATAGCAGAGCAACTACAAATAATACTCATCGAATTATCGTACTAATATTATGGCTATATTTATATTCGAGTGAAATCAAACATTTCCTCTTGAATCATGGACTTGGAAGATTACAAGTTGTATAGCCTGCTATTTTTTCACTAGATAATAATAGTAATACGTTGGAAGTTCTTTCAATTGATCAATAATCGAATATTCCTTCTCCCTAATATCCTTCTTTAGAGAATCAATAGGGTCTTTACTTTCACATTTATACAATGATTTCCACTATAATTAATTCGATTTATATCGAATATTTGTAATTTTTAGACAAAGAGCGTTTGCAGTTGGCACAAAAAGTGAAAAATCACAATAAGTTCTCATCTAGAATTAGAAGAACAATACATTATGTTTGGAATAAATATAGTCAGAGAAGTTGAGAGTTGAGAGAAGACCGAATTCTTCGAAGGTAATTGTCTTTTGAAGGAAGGACAAAAGGTATTTAAAGATGCTAATAGTATGGCTTATGACAGCATGATAACAATTTGATGAAAATATTCTGTTTTAAACTAGAATTACTAATGAAAAATAGATTTATATTTAACTGCTTCAATCACAAATTCTTCCAAGTCATAGTCAAGATATTACAGTAGGCTTTTGGCAATGGCAACTTTATTCATTCCAAATTTAATAAAAAACATTGAGTCTCCCATCGAGTCAAGATATTTTGTGATGGAATCATTCTTATCCTTTGGACCATTTTGAATTGAGCCGATGAATTTATAAAATATTTAACTTATTTCTTCAATTTGAAGGGCAAGATGGTAAAATTTCACGTCACCATACGATTTAAATTTTTATGAGATGTAATCATGAGAAAACTGGAATCCAGATTTATCTGGTGGAGCTATGTCAATGAGAACAGCATTTCTATATATTTAAATTCTTTCGATGGTTCTTCCGTAAAATTGAGTTACTAATAAGGATTCTTAGAAGTCTGGAATAGAAATGGCTCGCTCATTGACTCCGAGCATCTATATGAGATATTCATTACTCCAAATACTTTGTAAACATGATTAAAAGTCAAAGTAGGCTGTATACGAAGAATTCTTTTTCTTAAATCCTGTTATTTTTTTTTCAAAACAAGTGGCCGATTTTATCTGAGTTATTATGATAGGTTACTTAGCCGTTTGAGATGAGGAACTCTTATTCCGAAATTACGGCTATTTAAATGTGCTGTCTTTATCAGATAATTCCAAGCAATTAAGAAACTGTTTGATGATTTTATTTCCTGCGTCCATACAATTTGTTTATCTCTTTTTAATATTTAATATGTTTCATCAGAAATATAAGTTCTATACTACATTTACATGATAATTATCAAACGGGTATCATTTATGACGAAAGGTTGTTAAATCAATTATCTCCTTCATCATTGATTGCTTCGGTGATAAAATTCTCTTACAAATATTAAAAACAAATAGTCAACATAATTTATCAAACAGGTTTAGATGGTTTTTCTATTTTAATTTGACATCTTCAAATATAAAACTGAATCAGGATATCATCATTTTTTTGAAAAACTCTTTGGTAAAAATAATTGCATTTTTATTTTATTTAATACGTTCTTTTAATATAATCATCGTTGATTAGGATTTTCATCAAATATTATTGTGATAATAATGACCGAAATTAATCATCACGAAGAAGACGATTATTTTATTCTCATCGAGAGAGTTAACAGCAAGGGTAAGTACCAGAAAAACATCTTCTGTCTTTTCTACTTTATATGGTTTATCACAGCTTTCACCATACTTCAAACTGCCTTCCTTCTGCTCCCCAAACATTTCGCATGTGCAAACATTAACGATCACGAAGAATGCAAGGCATTTGTATGTTCACTCCCATAATCATAGTGGAAATCATATTAATCAGAATCATTAGTCAACTCAATGGCAAGTTAATTCGGAAGATATCATTGTCAGTATGGATAAAATATTTCAACATACAAGATGACTCTCTTTGTGGGAATATTTTTCGGATATATCGTCTTCACTTATTTTTCTGATAATTTCGGGAGAAGAGTAGCAATGATTTTGACATGGGTCACCGCCAACTTAGGCATTATCATTGTTTGCACTAGTCAAGGAATATAAATGGCTTGTCTTGGGTTATTTTTGGCAGGAGCTGGCTGCTAATCAAATATTCGCGTAAATTTAGCCATCATAAATTAAACAGTAGATTATCATGTGAGGCAAACTTATTCCTTAATACTTCAAACGGCTTTTGGTATTGCGGGCATGTTTGTCGCTATCAGCTACTATCTTTTGCATGACTGGAGATTGGTCAATATTATTTTTTGTGCCATTCCAGCTGTTATCACCCTTGTTATCATTATTGTTTACCTTGAGTAAACTCCAAGTCATCTATAATCAAAGGGTAGCAAAGCTATCTTAAGGAGTTTAACTCGAATTGCCAGCATAAATGGACTCTAATGCAGAATTACAGAGTATGATATCTTGAAAGTAATGTCTCAAAAAATGGAGAATAACAACCACAAAGAAAGTATAAATCATAAAATGAATATATCCGACCTCTTCAAATATAAGTCATTAAAAAACAACACGATATATCTATCAATCATCTTATTCTTTCTCTCCAGTTTGTACATTGGACCGATCTCTACCATTGATAAATTTAAAGAAAACATCTTTCTTTTACAAGTTATTCTAAGTTTGTCTGACTGCATAGCCTATCCTGTTGCTTGCTACTATATCTTTGATATTGAACGCAAAAAAGCAGGAATAAAATATTTTGCACTTTCTGCTCTCTTTACTCTTCTGGCTTATTTTTTTGTTGCTCCTGATCATTGTGATTTCTGCTTCGAAAATATTATGAAGTTGCTTATGCTCTTTTTGTCAAGATACTGCATTTCATATTACTATGGCATTATCTTTCTCTACATTGTGGAGATATATCCAGAACAAATACGAAGCATTGGATTTGGAACGGTTTCAGCCGTGGGAGCCCTTGGTAGTACTCTAATCCAAAAAATATTTGGATTTATTGAGTATCATTAGCAGGATCCTCTGCTATATATGTTTTTCTTTTGCTTGATATGTTTATATGCCACTACTAAATTGCCAGAAACTCATGGAATGCCTCTTCAGGTCTAAATTTAATAGTTAAAGAAGAAGCGCATGAAAAAAAGATACGAGCCCACCCTCGAATAATCCTATGATGATATCTAGTTAGCATCAGCCATATCGAATTGTCGAGCAAATCAATCATCTCATTCTTACAAATCTCGTTTATCTCAAGAATCCTCTGAAGAACTACCAGAATTAAGCCCTTCTTCTTTCAAACCAATAAATTAAAATTATTTGTAGGAATTACCATCCTAAAAAAACTAAATCAACTCATACATCCAGTAATTATAGCGTAATAAATCTGAATAATGTACTTCAAATTCACCTTCTGAAATCAAATGATAATATATCCTTAGAATTGTATATAAAATTTATTAATACTACATATTCAATACAACATCAATGAGCTGATGTATTGCTGGACAATTAAATGTTCAATTCCTGCTGATTTTATTATAGCTCTCCATTTTCACGGGTTACCTTAATATATACGTCTTACAATCGCGGTTAAACATTGCTATAGTTAGATATAATACCCTACATTTTTAGTTTTTGAAGAATTCTTAAAATTTAGGACATCTTGATATTTCTTTTATCAATCTCAAGACGAACTTGGCTTTTTTATTTTATCTGGATAAGAATTCCATCTTTTTCCAATGACTTAGTGAAGATTTATTGAATTTTGTCTTAGTCGGACTCATCTTCAAGGCTTAGTTTAACATCCACCCAGCAGCAGGTAAAATATTTGGATTTAAGTTTGCAAATATAATCAAACTCTATTACAGTACCCTTACTCATAATCACTGCTTTTGTGCAAAGATCTTCAGCTTCACTCATTGAATGAGTTGTAAAGATTGTTGTACCTCTTTTGGAAGCCTTGATAGTTTCGACCATGGCTAGTCGAGAGGAAGGATCCAAACCAGTAGAGCATTAATCCAATAATCTAATTAAGGGATCCCCATAGAGTGCAATCATCATGCATAGTTTTCTTTTATTGCCTCCAGATAGATTACTAAATCTTTTATAGATGTTATTAGGATCATATTCTAAGCTTTAAAAAAGCCATTTAATTTATGATTATGCTTTATGAATAGGTACAATATAGGAAAATATCTTTAGGATTTCATCAACAAGCATTTCTTACCATAAACTATCGTCTTGATAACATATTCCTGAGGAGGAAAGTATCTTTTCATACAGTTTATTTTGTTTCTTCTCGATGTACAATTAACCAGAGTCTTGATTTAGTTGAGAACTTAGTAATCCAAAGGTTGTTGATTTTCCTGCTCCATTGTGACCTAATAAAGCTAACCGTTCTTCATTTGCAAACCAATTAACGTTTTTAAGTGCTTAAATATTGCCAAATTTTTTAGAAATATTTTCCAATTTTATTGTTTCAAGTGATTACTCAGGTTTTTATTGTCTTTTGCAGCAGTATTTAATCCTATCAAATATTTTATATTCAAGAGCCATCAATAAGAAAAAGTAAAAAAAAATATTGATAAATATGGTTGATCCTTCGGGTTTTTTAATATTGATGAGCTATGAAATGGCTGCCATAGATTAGTCTTGGAATTGAAAAAATATAGCAACAGTAAGATCATAGAAAGGATAGAAATATTTGAAGAAGTCTAGATAATGAAAAAATGTATTTTGTCCAAACAGAATCATAGGCATAATTATTATACCAAATATCATATTGATGACGCTGAACCAAGTGCTAGCAGATTTAACTTTTTAGAAAAGGAAGGAAAAGCAGTAAGCAAATAAAATTATAGCAATTCCTAATTCAAAAATGCTTTTCCATTGAACCATAGCAATTAATTAAGGAGCAACAAATTTCATCATCACAATCAGGTTGATATTGAAAACTGAGAAATCGAAGATAAAATTACCCAACCAATACGAAAACCCATTGAGTCCTCGAGTATTCAACACCCCTCTGATTTTTTTTTATCTTTAATAGACAGGTGAAGTAATAAAGGCTGTTGCCATTATAACATATCCTTGTAATAGGATCATTCCATTTTGTTTAGTTGATCCTTAACGTTGTTCAATTCCCATATCATTTTGAGAATTTTAAATTAAGAATTTAGTCACCATTTGATTAAAGAAAGATGAAATTAGAACAATTAAAATGTTGATGTTATAGATAATAATGGCTTGCAAGAAAACAGACTTTTGGTAGTATATATTTTTGATTACGACGCCTATAATTTGATAGAAGTGATGCACTACAGCGTGATATTGTTAAAATTCATGGTTTTATCGAACTGAAATAATCTGTTCTCCGAGGGAATCACCACTATTGTTATCACTATCTTTAATAATAGCTATAAAGGATTATTACAGAGTATTGGAGTGGAAATATAGTTCCAAATTCTTATCTTTTTATAACTATTCAACCAAATTGATGAACCTATCTTAAAATTCATCGAGATGTGCATCCTTATTAAATGGTTTAATTAAAAAATTAATTTCCTTGTCAACATGTTCAAGTTACAATCCTTTGAGTTTGAGTGATTCAATTAGTGATTTAAATTTCTAAATATCTGAATACTTAATATTTTCTTACAATAAATTCCTAAAACTGATAGTTAAATGATAACCTTTTCCATATTTTTCCTTAATTTTTTAAGCTGTATTCTAAACTATGACATTTCCTTTTTCAATAACGCAAATCCAATCAGAAAGTTTTTCAGCTTAATCGAGGTGATGAGTTGTCAGTATTATTGTGCTTTACATTTATCTCAGTTTTTCAAAGATTTACCAAACATATATGCGACTTAATGGATCTAATCCGGAAGTAGGTTCGTCGAATATCAGTATTTATGGTCTTCCAATGATAGCAATTGCAATAGATAGCTTTCTCTTGTTTCCTCCAGATAGCTACTTTACTTGTTTTTTTCTTTCACTATCAATGTTTAAAGTTTGGATAATGTTGTCAATATGAGTTTATCGTGTTTATTAATGACGCAAAGAAAAAGGTTTGACAAGTGAATAAAAATATAAATGCTCCTAAACTGTCAGATGTTCGTATAGGATTTAATGTTGATAGCAAATTCCAATTGTTTGCTGGCTATTGCCGATATAAAAACTACCCAAAGTAGGTTTAATTACATTTGTCAAAATATCCACCAAAGTCGTTTTGCCTGCTCCATTCCTGCCAAGCAGACCAAATATTTATGATTTATGTATTTTGAGATTTACTCCATTAAGCGCATTGATTTTATTGCCATTAACTTCATAGGTTTTTATCAAGCCATCTGTTTTAATAACTACTCTCTTGTTTTGATGAAACATTGAATTTTGTTATATCTCTGAATTAATAACTTCGTTGAGTTCAAATTACTACATTAAATTGTTTGGTTGCTTCTTAAAGATAGGAATAATTTTATTTAATTTTGCACAGCAACTACTAAACAATTATACGTAATATTGAGGAAATTAGACGATGCTATATATTAAGAAATATATTTTCACGCAAAATAAACTTAAAACAGCAGCTCCAGTATCTTAGTAAAGAATAGCAATTGTAAAGGAGGAGTTTGGAATGATCATTGCCAAGTATTAGATTCCATTGTAGGTTTAAGTTGAATTATCATAAAGAAAGGGGAGAAATGCGCTCAAAGAGAAGAACATCCCTATAATTTATAGAGCAATCTTGTGATCCTTAAAGAAGGCAGTGAGTGCTAGCGTCAATACCGATGATGAAATGACAAAAGAAGCGAAGTAGAAGATATAGATGAGCTTAAAATGAAAATAGTTTATCGTCAAATAAAAAGGAATTAGAAAGCAGGACAAATAAACAAACATGTACATTAAATTGCTCAGCGTGTGAGTTCGATGAGACATTCCAAAAATCATCTGATACTGTCTGAAATTATCGATTCTTTCGGTGATGAATAGAGTAATTAGCTCTCTGATAGCAGATATACCAATAAGACCGATGTATATTTTGAGAAGCATTTCCATCAGCAGACCAATAAGAGGGTTCATTGTCTTCATTTCTATATGATTTTATCGATACTTTAGCTTATACCGTATATCAGTGATATTATGATGGGAAGTATCATTTCACCGAGTAGCTTTTTTTTGTTGCTTATATGATTCGAAAAGTTCTTATAGAACACTCCATAGACTTGTCTCGAGATGTGCTTATATCCAGCCTCTTGATTGTCATCTCTATTGGGCATGACTAACATTATTAATATTCTATCAAAAATCAAATATCAGAATATAATAAGGATAATAATTAAGTGATATTTAATACTGTTATAGACCATCCAATTAAATTAACGAAATATTGATGATCATAAATCTGCCAAAAGGTCATCTACATTGTACTCCATGTGCACAGAAAAGAAGTTATGAGGATTTATCGTCTCAGCAGTAACTGGAGCATTTTACTGTATTGTATTTTAGTTTGTATCCTTAGAAGCAGCTTCTGCTAAAGCGATTTATTCGATCAATTGAATTGTTTTATTTTATTCCAGTTGCTTTTGAAGTTATTCAATAAGATCTGGATGTTCAATATTGACGTGTTCTGGCTCTTGTTAAAAGATAGGATTTGGGCAATTTTATAAAAAAGAAGCGTAAGAAGCAATTATATCCTAAATAAAAATATGTGATACTTCCCTTTCAAACATGATCCCATACTTGATGTTCTTTTTGACAAAATATCCAGCGAGTGATTTCTTGGAATTGACGATTTATTTTTATGCGAAGTTATTGTAGATATTTGTGAATTCCTCACCTATATTATACATGTTGTACTATCAACTAATGATTTGATGTTGCTGTTTTTTAAGGCAAGCTCCTTTAATTTAATGCATAAATTAATAATATGAGCAATGTATCCTTTCCGACTTTTATACACTGATGTTCCCGTTTTAATCTGTTGATCTTCAGACACTTCTTCTGAGATAAATGTTAGTAAGTTGCTATCTTTTAAAATGGCATCATTCAGAGGAGAGTTCTAATTTTCAGAAAGTGCTATCTAGATAATCTTTATAATTTCATTATGCAGCATATTATTCATATCATATTTTTTTATGAGATTAAATAAAGTGGGGAAAAAGTTAGCCTTGCTTGCGATAATATCCTTACTTGATAAGATGTTCTACTTGAGGATATATCTAAATATTTAAATAATTTTGACTCTCCCGGTCCCCAGTTTCGGTCTGTCACTACTCAGTTGTAGTTTTTAGATGCTGCAATCAATGAATACTTCCAGTAATTGTTTAAATTCACTCACAATATTTTCTTACTGAGGGAGCACGAAAGGCACATTAGTGAGGTAAGAAAACAAGATAGGAGCATTATATATCGATACGTTTTCTTCTGAACTCATAACATTATTGATAATTTGAGTGATCACATCCAGGGAAAAGAATGTTTCATTGAAGTCCACTATTTTGTTAACTCCCTTTAAATTTACAGTTATCTTTTAGATTATCTCGCAAATGTAGGCTGACAGATTGCTTAAAATCTAAATAGCATATCATCTACAAAAATTTATCCCGGAATGGACAGTCTTTTCAGAATAGATTTATAAAACTATCTGCGTTGCGGTAAACAAACGGTGGTCTCATGCACTAAAATTTTAATTATGAGATCACCTACAGATCTAGACTCTGCATGATTGAGTAGTTTTTCAGCAATGCCCTCCTGTAGAATATAGTTGAGGAACTACATTAATAAAAATATACCTAAACTGGTTTTTTGTTAAAGAAAGTTGTTAAAATTTTGCTGACATATCCAGCTAATGTGTAATTAACTTAACCATCAAAATAGGACATTAGTTGACCAATTAGGGGTTATACCTATTTCTTAATTATCTTTTCGACTGATTGCACTTATGTTTGAATCACTTTCTTTAGCTTTTTAGAAGAATCGATTGGGGGTTATTATTTTGAAGGAGAAGAAACTACTTGATCATCAGTTTGGACTTACTACTATGGTTTATTCTATGGTTCTTATTATTTATCAACTTTATCCACTTTACATTCTTATTTAGGTAGTTAATTGGCTTTGCTCTCATTCACTTCGGGCAACTATTCGACCTCAATTTAAACCTCAACTTAAACTAAAACTTCTTCGATAATTTTCTGGTCAACAGTCAGTGGCTTATCAGGAAAAAAAAACTCGACAGCCAGGCTATTGTTAAAGCTGAGTATTTAACAGGCGGTTTGCGGATACCTAAATTATTTAAAACTATTTGAACTTAAAGCTTCTTTTTTTATCGTCTGCAGGTCCAACGACCGTCACGAACTCTACCAGTTCTGAAAACTTTTAGTATGTCATGCTACATTAAATGGAGTTTACAATTGGGATATTTTAGAATTTGCAGATGCATAGTCATTTTGGAAATTTTCTTCATCAAGTATGCGACTCATTGGCGTATTGGGCTGGCTCAATAATTCGGCAAGAACACTGGGTTGAGACCTGAATTGATTAAAGAGAGAGTTAAAATTCATCATTAACACTGTCCAATTCAAATATATATAAATATTAAATTAAATTCCTCTAGTTATTTATGAGCGATTACAAAATTAGATAAGGAAGACAATATTTTATTTCAATTTATTATCTTATTTATGATCGACTTTGTATGATTTCCAATATTATACAATTTATTCTTTATGCAGTAAAAATCAAAAAAGCAATTGGTTTAAAGTAATACGACTGTTCTTGCGATTCATTAATCGATTAATCTGGTTTTACTCATTACATAGATTAAAATAACTAAATTTTTACTTACTTCTGTCTCTCATGCTAATAGACTTCGGCTTTGTCGTACTTCCCTCAGGTGCTGATTGCAAAGTTGACAATTTTTATCTCTTTTAATACCCTCTCTTAGTCTCCTTCTTTCTATATTCTATATTTTTTATCTTTTCAATTATTTTTTCATTTATTATCTGTTGAATCATATCCTTATTCTTATACTTAATCAGGAGTTGCTCTATCTATTTTTTGTTCTTTTCCTTCATCTTTTCAACGCTATGCTTATATTTTGATTGGTGATTTGAACTTAAATTCTCAATCGTATGGAAATCAAACCCTCTTTTCATATTTTTCTTGTTTTTAGATGGAGAAGGACTCTCTTGTAATTTTCTTAAAATTACTTTCAGATTTTCTTTATTTTGCGTTGTTGCAAGCGAATGCTCAAGAGAATTCGGTTCTGTTGATATTTTTATTTTTGGTTTTAAGAGACGATTCTTAAAAGTGTTGGACTTCTTTTGAGTGTCTTTCATTTCTTTCAAAGCACCTCTTTCATTTCTAAAGTTAGTAGGGCTGATAGGATCTTCCTGTTCATCGCCTAAATAGAGCAGATTCATTATTGCCTGTTGTTCTACAAATGAAATTGTGGCCATAAATTTAAAATGTTATTGAATGTTCTTTTAATAACTATTTAATAATTTCCCCTTTAAAATTTATTATCATTATAATAGACTATTCAATCCTTTTCAATCCGGTATTAATAAATGAGCATATATTGAAATAGGGAGTTAAAATCATAGTATTATAATTTTAATATCAATAATTAAATTGAAAAAATTGATAATTTATGGAGTCACACCCATTTGATTGCTAAATACTATAAAGGAGTATCAAAAAAGATGCCTTTATCTGTCCTTCTCCTCCTGCAAAAACATACGAGTATATATTTATGGTCCATCCCAACAAAATTCGAAATTTTGATCACATGCCTCTTTCCAAAAATAGTGTAGAAATGAGCATCTTTTAAAAAATCTAGCATTTAAAAGAGACCAATAACCAAAAATACCATTACTATTTAAATACAATTCTTAAACATGTCAAAAACGGGCATTTAGAGTTTTGCTGATTGCTTTATAAATGTGTATATTTAAGACTTTTCTTCATCCAATAGTCCTTACTAAATCGGCACCTTGAAAATCAAGAGTTTTGCCTCTTGTTTTTTTTTTTACCTCAAAACAAAAGAGGGTAAACTCTATAAAGCTCAATAGAGTCACTGAATAAATATACTATGTAATATTTCATTATATGATCTATATGGGTATAAATCACTCTTCGACGTCCTAGGGTAGATTTTCAAGATCCAATTGTTTGCCTGTTATATCAGTGTAAAGTTTTAGCACGTTTTCTGTCTCATTTTCGAAATGAGAAGTTGCATCGAAACTTTCAGAAATGAAAAGGCCGTCTTTGGACTTGCCAGTGGGAACATATCTCTCAGTTATGGTTACAAACTTCTCCTTTATTTTTCCAAGTAGGTCCAACGCGACTTCAAGTTATTGGTTAGGATTATTGGTCTCAACTGTAGTGCTGACAATAGCGACATAGTATCCTGCCTTACTGATGGAGTGTACTGAAGATACCATCATAATGTAAATATCTATCTAAAAGGATAAGTACCATTTTTTCTTTTGAGTTGTCTTTGGGGAAGAATTATTTGAACTGAGGGTAAATTTTCAGTGCCGGGGATAGGATGATCTAAAATGCAAATGCATCTGATGATCTTGTCGAGCAGATTTACACGATCTTTCAGACCGCATCTAAGAGCATAGGTAGGATCACAAATCACAGTGCTGCATTTTGCAATTCCTTGTGGCCCTTTTACTCCAACAACCTTTCCGTTTTAGAATAAGATCTCGTTAATATCAGTATTCAACATAAAGGTTCCTCCATTAACAGCACTTATCCTTGAAAATCCTTCGGGAATACCTCCTAAACCGAAAATAGGATAAATGAAAGGGCTTGGATTTTTTCCCATTGAGTCCATATACAATTGAATTTTTCTGATCAGTTCGATAGCAGGTCTTTGCATGAAACTATCGTTGGTATAAAGAGCGACTGCATGACCAATAAAATCAATAGTATTATCTTCAAGACTGAACTTTTAAAGCATGTCCTTTGCGGGCTTGTCAATTTTAATTCCCTCGTAAGTTTTTAGGTTGCCTTACTAGAAGTTTTGTATCGCTTCCAAAAATTTTTGGCATCTTCTCTTTTAAAGAAGGCCCATCAAATCCGATCCTAGGGCTTCCTTGGGTGTGACTGGCACTTTATAGATCTTGAGGCCACCTTTAGAGAAAAATCCAGCTTATTTGTTCTGCATTACGTATGTTCCATCAATAGCTGAATAATAAATGAGGTACGTTTCCATTCGAGATATTTGGAGACTCTTGTCTTCAACAAAATTTTGACAAGTTTTCCTCCATACATGATGTATTTGGGAATGAGGTCAATATTCCAATCTCTGTTATGTCCGAGCTATTTATTGGGTTCTTCTTTCTCTCTGTAAATTTTCCAAAGGTTGGTTAAATTCACTGATGCTCCCTCTCCACCATAGAAGGGATTCCGATCAATATGAAGCACTTTTTTACCTAAGTAAGAGATGATAGTACCCTACTGAGAGAGGAGACCTGAGAGAATGCACTCAGTGAGTCCAGTTCCGCAGACAACAACATCATAAGTTTCATCCATTTATGTTTTGAAGATATTCAATATAAGTAAAATAATAGATTTAATGAGAGCTTTTCAATTTCATTTCCAAATTTTGAAAAGAATAGGATTACCAATAAAAAACCCTACAAGAATAGTAAATAAAAGTCTAAGCATGATAACGTAAAATAAAAAATAAAATCTGTTGTTTACCATGAAAAGTTCAATAAATTTATTAAATATATCACTGGGGAAGATTTTTAGCTGTATTTTCTCTTCAATTTATATTAATACGAATAAAAAGAAAATTTAACATTATTTATCAATATTATTATTTTTGTGGTTAACATGCCTGGACAAAAAGTTGTGCCTCCCAAACCTGAAGGACTTAGAAAGAAAGAGGAGAGAGATGCCAAGATTGCATCCACCCTCAAGGAGCTAAGAGAGAAAAGAAGAGCCGCTAACAATGCCAGAAGATCGGAGGCATTGAAAAGAGCCCAAAATCACGAGGCTACTTATCAGCAGGCTAATAAAGCCGAGATCACTGCTCGAAGACAAGTATTTATTTTATCATTAAGGCTAAATTAACAGGACAAATCCACGTTCCCGCTCAACCCAAACTTGCTTTTGTTGTGAGAATCAGAGGTATTAACAAACTCAACCCAAAGGTTATCAGAATACTGAGAATTCTTAGATTGAGACAGCTTCACAACGGTGTTTTCGTTAGAGTCAACAAAGCCTCTTCTAATCTTCTCCGTAAAGTTGAACCTTATATCACTTTCGGTTATCCATCAAGAGAAACTATTAGAAAACTCATTCTCAAAAGAGGATTTGGAAAAGTAAGCAAGCAAAGAATTCCCTTATCCAACAATGCTATTGTTGATGAGTCACTTGGCAAATTGGGAGTCTCAACTGTTGAAGATCTTGTCAATGAAATTCACACTGTTGGAGCCCACTTTAAATAAGCCAACAACTTCTTGTGGCCATTCAAGTTAAGAGGTCCCAGAGGAGGTTTCGCAGCTAAAAGACATCCCTTCCAGAGACGAGGAGATTGGGGAAACAGAGAAGAATATATCAACAACCTCGTTGCTAGAATGCTATGATTCTATTTAAAACCAATCATCAAATTGATTCCTAATATTCAAGAGACTAGTGCTCAAAATAGTACTTAAAATTGTGATTAGATTCACAATATATACAGACAATTGATTTGTAGGCTTAAATATTGATCATCTCATTTTTCTCCAACTGGAATCTTTCCTTTTGCCACTTGTCTGGCTTTTCCCTCCTTTTTAACGTCAACAGCCTTTTCAGTGGCGAAGAGTTGAATGTGGGCTTGGCAAGAAAGGTAAGGACCGATTCTACCGTGAGCTCTGTATGTTCTTCTGCGTCCCTTAGCGGCTCTATCGACCTGAACGTGATCAATGCTTAAGTTTTTCAGATTTTTTGCATTAGCATTGGACTATAAGTTATTGACAAGTCCCAAAACTACTTTAACTGATTTTTCAGGCCATCTTCCGAGAGTCTTGCCAAATTCAGCAGCCTGTCCAGTTCTTCCAACTCCTCCGTAGTGCTTGGTATATGGTACACATCTTCTGTGGGCGAGAACATCCTTGAGATATTGCTTAGCTTTAGCAATGGTGAGTCCCTTGACGGCTTTAGCGGTCTCATAGGTGTTTTTATAATGAACTCTAAGATCTCTGCCTGCAGATCTAGCGACTATATTGATTGGAGAGGTTACCTTTGGAGCTTGAAGGGTTTCTGGAATATACTGTTTTGCCCATAATATTTATATAAAAATAATAAATAATATTAATAATCAAAAGGGTAAATTTATCATTTGCTCAATATTAATTCCTAATGATTTAATTCAAATAAATATTATTCTTTATTGTTTTGTAATTGATCACTATTTTTCAATATCCTTTTTAAAATTGAAAAAAAGAAGAAACATTACTTTATTCAACATTCCTATCAATGTATTTCGGATAGTTTCATATGCAGTTATCTTGAAAATTTATAAACTATTCATAATATTCACGAAGCAGTCATAGTACCAATAATTTGTTTACCAATAATTTGTTCCTTACAAAGAAGGATTTATTACTTAAATATATGAATTCAATAAAACTATCTAAGTTAAACTTATAAGATTTATTTTGTATATTTTAATTTTTTATTAAGTTGACATATATTATTGAAAGATAATATATTTTTTTCCAAAAGTTACTTTCAGTAATTTTGAAAAAAACAGATATTGGAGAGCAATATCAACTTTCATTAAAAATATTCCCATAATTAGATTTAAAACATATTAACGAGCTTTTTACCAAGAGAAATTTTGTGGAAAACAGTTAGGAGGTCTAAAACATGAGCTGAAAGATGATTGGTTTATTTTTTTAAAAAAATTGTAACTTTATTTAAAATCAAGGTTATAATTTATTTATATAATAGTATTTGTCATATATAGGCATTTCTCATCGGGAAAATTTTATTATCATTGTAATATTTTGGAAAAAATAGTGAAAATGATTTACAAAGAAAAAATAAAAAAGGAGTTAAGAATAACATTAAAAAATTTCCATCACATTCAACCAACGTCTCGTAAGGTCATTAACAACCAAAAAAGGTAATTTAAAGTTCTATTCAGATCTATCAAGAAAAAAACATTTCGGCGATCGACTAATTTCTATCAAAAAATGCTTCAGAAAATCATACCAGAAGAATCGCATGTGCTTAATTTTTACAATGTAATAAGGGATTTACATAGATCATAATTATTAATGAAAAATCCATCCTTGACCCAAATCATGATGAGTCCTACATCAAGAATCTGTTTTACTTTAAGAACATTAAGAAGGTCGAGGCAACAGAAAAATATTTAATTGCCTTTTTGACAGATAATCCACCGTTTCAAAGTCAGATGTATGTTCAATGTAATATAGCTCCCATGTTATTGAAAGGTACAAAAATCATGGAGACTAACGATTATTCTAATTGGCTCGGATACTCAAATAAGTGTAGAATAGGCTTAAAGTTAATAAACCTGAATCTACTACATTGGATTCTATGAACTAGGAAGCAACGACATTATTAAACTCCCTTGGAAATACACCTTACATTTGTAGGATATCCTCCAATAAGATAGTAATTTCAAAGAGTATGCTTTAAATGTTTGGCTATGACAGTGAAGAATTTATCATTGAATATCTCAAATTCAAAATTCCTCTCTTCGAGTAAAAAACTTTTTATTTAGAGGATTTTCTTGTCATATGTATTATGAAGTTCTTATGAAAAACATTGATAATTATCGCCTTTTAATGGATGTGCTGCATGATCGCATTCCTCTTTCTTCCTTTCTTTCAAATTCATCAATGGAGTATTATGATAAAATCAAATCAAAAAATAATGTATAAAAGATAATATTTTAGATTTAATACTCATGCAAGATGACTCTTGGCATGTTGAGTCCTCTCATGACTGTTATGAAAGTTGATGAAATATTATAAGTGAAAGAGAGTATCAGCTATGAAAGTACTATTTTACTGAATCGTAACTTGAGAAAATACTGTTCTGATATTAGGGATACATAATATAAAACTTTGCAACATCTCGTGAGACTTCCAGAGAGTCAGCTGCCTGAAAACAAGCAAAAAGTGGCTGATTATAAAGATAAAAATATTTCAGATGAGGATTGCTAAAAATAAAATCACACTGAATCAAAATGATAGTCTACTATCTTCTTCTCAGTTTGTATTTTATTTATAGGACTTATATAAATTGATAAATATGAGAGGAGGAGCAATACATCAAAAATATAATGATTAATAAGATACCCTTGCTGATTATTATGAACAAAATTAACACTACAATCATTTAGATTTCATATTTTGAATTCTGTTAGTTTATTAGCTGTTACATCCACTATGTTTGACATCACTGGAGAGTTTATAATCACTCTGGCGATATAGCAACCTGCTCCAAAAGCTAAACCAAGTAAAAAAGGTCTAAGGATAATTTTTTTCCAGTTAGGTTAACGATCATTTTCATTGAGTACTTGTTTACACTTCATACAGCTTAATTAAAATATTATTAAATGATATGTTGAATATTAATATCTCAAAATAATGATGGCTCAAAATTGCACAAATTTTATTATCTTTAGTTTAATATAAGTTACTTTTGTAATTTATCAATAATATTTTCTCAATTATTATCGAAATCAATTTCTCTGTTCTTCTAAGTTAAAGTCAAAGATTTCAATTGGATCTTTATAATTTATAAACTGTTGGGAAGCTTATTTACTCATTTTATTTTAAAGCTTTAAACTTTATTCCATGAAATGGTTGGGTACTTTTTTGATGGCTTCATCAAGACTTTTGTATATTTTGGCGCATCTCTCTTTTCCATCCTTTGCTTCAGATTCAAGTCGTTGTAGGCTCTTCAGTATATCCTTGCAAAAATGTTATTATTCATTTTCGCTTTAAGATGACAAACTTTCAAGACTAAGATCTTACTAGTTCTCATTCATGCCTTTTTATTTTTTACGATTATCTTCTTCCGGAAACATAATTCTACTATCTGAAGGAGTATTTCCCATTTTAGCCGTTCTCTTGATATCAATATCTGATTGAAGTTCCTGGAAGCTATTTTTTACTTGACCAATCTCTTCATTTTGAATTTATAGTGGATTTATAGAATTTGGCTTGCTTAGCTCTATTCCTTTAGTAATGTCCTCTTTTTCAGTTTTCTTTTTTTTCAATTTTAATATCCTAGTTCGTGAAGAAAACCTTTTTCTTATTTTTTTTGCTTCATTTAAGGAAAGTTTGCCTTTGAGATGCAGACATTTCAGTTCAAAATCTTAAAAGATATATTCCATGCAATCCTAAAGAAACTCTATCTTTTGAAGTATGAGTTTTATATTGAGCTGTTTTTGAATTTATGTTCTAGAGGCATCAAACTGCTTTAATAGTTTCCATTCTGGATTAGCTCCAAAAAAATGAATCACACAGTAGAAGACATAGGCTAAGAAAGTAAAAAAGTTAAAATGTTATGATTTAATTTTTGTATTGTTCGTATCTTTATAAACCTCTGAAGACACATCAACCTCGTAAGCAAATTCATTATAGGATTACATAAAAAAGAGGGCAATCATTATTGAACTAAAGAGCCCACCAATATATGAAAGACAATCGAAGTATTTATAGAAGGAGCGTTGAATCGATAATGAAAGACTTGATTTTCGGATGTAGAGTTGAATGTAGTAGGGATTTCCAGAATTGATGGCTTGAACAAAGTTTTGAGTGGGCTCATAGACCATACCGCCAATATCTTAGACGATATTGGTCAAAGGCAAGAGACTGACATCGGACTGAATATCGTAAGCGGAAACAAAAATATTTGCCGTCATTCCAGTTTGCATTGTAAAGGTGAAATAGTTCCTGTCCTCCAGGTAACTCCCCAAATAATCCTGATCGTTTGGGTTGATGATGGTGTTCATGAAATAGTAGTTGAAAGAGATAGGCCCACTAGTTGTAATCATATTGTCAATGTAGGACTGATTGACGCACGTTCGGTTATCGCCAGCTGTTGGACTGCAGGCTTTGACTCCTATCTTCACATATTGAAAGACATCAGAAGTGTATTTTCCTTGAAACGAGAGAGATGTATTTTGCGGTAAGCAAAGCCAATATTGAAGTTGCAATCGATCAAATGAATCTCCAACATCAGGATAGGCTGACGTCCAAACTGATCTGGAGCAGGGGACAAGAGTATAGTACGTTGTCTTTTTGGGATTAGATATTTTTTGTGAAAATTCAACATTGAAATATTTAGTATGAGAATCTGTGAGATTAAAGTTAGTCACTCCGACTGCAAACATGAATCCCGAGGTCGTTGTTTAAAAAGTAGAAGGGTCCACTTCTTATAAAAGAGTGGAAGTTGAGGATATATTGGTCATGTTTATTGTGCTGATAACAGTATTGGTAAAGATGATGATGAAAGCAAGTAAAAGTGCGAGAGAGAATATTCCTCCAACTGCAGATTTGTATTCAGGCTCTTAACTGTGACGTAGAAACCGAGAATTACTGAATAGATCACATTTCGTGAGGATTTCTTTAGTCAATTTGTTAGCTTTTTTCAACATAAAGGAAGTTATATTATTAAGAATTATACAATTCGCCTTTATGTCAAAATTAAAATAAATTCACTCTTTGGCAAAAATAATAATAGAAATTAACAAATATATAAATTATTTTAAAAAAGTAGAGTCGAAATGAATCTTGAAAATTAAAATTTAATTAAAACTGACATGTGCAAATAAATTTTGATCAATTATTATAAGAATAAGACAAGAGATTAAATTGAAGCAATCAGCACGAAGAATAAAGTGATATAATATACCGAGGCAAAAGTTATTTAACTCTACTAGAAATCAAAGATTTTGATTGTTTAAATCAAATTCGAAGTCTGATGCCTGATTTTTTGGATTGATAAATTCTTGGGAAGCTTATTTGTTTATTTTTTTATCAAAGCTACATTCTTAATTATTTGGTGTTTCTACGACTTTTTTAACAACTTTATCAAGACTATTATAAATTTTAGAGCATCTCTATCTTCCACGTTTGGCTTCAAATTAAAGCTGTTGTATACTATTCAGCATATCCTCATAAAATTATTTTTATCCATTCTCGCTTTATGATGAGATATTTTCTTCACTAGACGATAGTTCTTCATTATTGATATCTTTTTATCTTATTTTTTATTTTTCGCTTTCTTTATCTTTAATATCAAAACTCCTAAGACTATCTTTTAATTTTTATGTATTGGCTATTTTATTATTGATGCTGTCTAACCCCAATTTAAATGATTGGAACTATTTAGAACTATTTTTAACTTGGATTATTTATTCATTTAGAGCTTAAATTGGATTTGTGAAGGCCTAGTTGTTGAGAGAGGCTTATTTGAAGACTTATTTTTTTTCCTTTTTTTCCTTTTTAAACTTCAGTAACCTTGGTCGAAAGGAGAACTTTTTTCTATTTTTTGCGGCTTACTTTAATGAAAGTTTATCCTTTAGATGCAAACATTTTAATTAAAAGTCTTCGAACAGATATTCCATGCAATTCTATAAAAATACTATTTTTTTTAGTATCAGCTTTATATCCAGTTGTTTTGAAATTTATTATCGAGCAGTATCAAACTGTTTTACCAGCTTCCATTCAGGATTTGCCCCAAAGAAGTGAATTATGCAGTAAAAGAGGTAAGCAAGGTAAGTGAAAATGTTGAAATATTGAGATTTTATCTTCTTTTTGCTCGTTTATTTAAAAATGCCTGAAGTGACGTCTATCTAATAAGCAGATTCATTGTACAAGGACATAAATGCTAGGAGCATCATTATAGAACTGAAAAGTCCACCGATATAAGAAAGGCATGCGTCATATTTAAAGAAAGAACGTTGAATCGATATTGAAAGACTTGATTTTCGGATGTAGAGTTGAATGTAGTATGGACTTCCAGCATTGACGGCTTGAACAAAGTTTTGAGTGGGCTCATAGACCATACCGCCAGTATCTTAGACGATATTGGTCATAGGCATGAGACTGACATCGGATTGAATATCATAGACGGAAATGAAGAGGTTAGCAGTCGTTCCAGTTTGCATTGTAAAGGTGAAATAGTTCCTGTCCTCCAGGTAACTCCCCAAATAATCCTGATCGTTTGGGTTGATGATGGTGTTCATAAAATAGTAGTTGAAAGAGATAGGTCCGCTAGTTGCAATCGTATTGTCAATGTAGGACTGATTAACGCATGTTCGGTTGTCGCCAGCCGTCGGACTGCAGGCTTTGACACCTATTTTGATATATTGGAAGACATCTGAAGTGTATTTTCCTTGAAACGCGAGGGTAGCATTTGGGGGTAAGCAAAGCCAATTCTGAAGTTGCAATCGATCGAATGAATCTCCAACATCGGGGTATGTTTAAGTCCAAACTGATCTGGAGCAGGGGACAAGAGTATAGTACGTTGTCTTTTTGGGATTAGATATTTTTTGTGAAAATTCAACATTGAAATATTTAGTATTAGGATCTACGAGATTAAAGTTAGTCACTCCGACTGCAAACATGAAGCCCGAGGTTGTTGTTTAAAAAGTAGAAGGGTCCACTTCTTAGAAAAGAGTAGTAGTTGAGGATATATTGGTCATGTTTATCGTACTAATAACAGTATTGGTAAAGATGATGATGAAAGCAAGTAAAAGTGCGAGAGAGCACAATCCACCGTTGGCAGACTTGTATTCCGGGTCTTCCCCGTAGCGTAGGAGTTGAGAGTTACTAAACAGATCACACGCAGTAACAATTTCTTTAGTCTTCTTGAAAGCTTTCTTGATCATAAAAGATGATTGGTAAATATTTATCAAATTTAATTTTTTGTATAACGTTCTTTGGCTCATTAAGCAAGATAAATTATATTAGAACTCTAATTTTTTAAGAGAATAAATTAATTTGCTATCTTTTCTTTTTTTCACTTTAATAATAATTTAAAAATATTTCACTTTTGCACTAACTCTCAAATGAAAAATTGGGGGTGATTAAATATGATTTAAAGGAGAAAATTCTATTACATTTTTATTGAAAAAGATAAACCCTCATCTTTATTTCAATCAATATCAAATATCAGAACAATTTTTTCAAGCATTTATAGCAGATAGATCAAATATTTTGATTTTAATCATTTTAAATGCTTTTTTTACAAGAGCAGTTCCATCGAAGGAAACTTCTTGACTCGACTTTACAAACTGATCTCTTCGCTCGAAGTTATTCCTGCAATATTTTTAACTATTCGATCGAGATTATTAAATATTTTGATACATCGGCGTTTACCAGTTTTTGCTTCTTCCTCAAGTGTGTATATGCTATTTAAGATATCCTAATAAAATTATTTCTCCTCGGTCTCGCTCGACTATGAAAGGTTGTCTTCTTAACTGGCTTAGCTGTCTTCACTGTTGTTATCCTATCCTTATTTATATTTCTTTTTCTTTCTTTCCTGATTACTATCTTATGCTTATTTATATTCATCTTTATTTCTTTCCTTCTTCAGCTCGAGTTCAATAGGTCTATTATCTTAATTACCTGCTGCTAGAATTATCTCTTTGCTATCGATCATTTATTAAGCTGACTTTAATGGTGAATGACTTCGAGATTGAATTATTTCTTCATTGAAAGGTTCTTGTGGATTTACCGATTCTTTTTTCTTCAATTACATTTATTTGAGAGGCTAGTCTTATTTCTATCTTTTCCTCTTCAACTTTAACAATAAAGGCCGCGAAGAGAAGCGCTTTCTAATTGTCGCTGCCTACTGCAATGTAAGTTTGCCCTTGAGATGCAGGCACTTCAGCTAGAAGTCTTCAAACAGGTACTCCATACAATCCTCCAGAAATCCTATTTTTTTGAGGATCAGTTTTATATCCAGTTGCTTTGAAATTTATTAGCGCGATTTGTCGAACTGCTTGAGTAGCTACCATTTAGGATTGGCTCCAAAAAAGTTAATTACGCAATAGAAGAGATAGACTATAAAGGTTAACATATTGAAATACTTCGACTGTATCTTCTTCTTTTTTGTCTATTTATAGACCCCAGAAGTAACATCAATCTCATAGGCGTACTCTTTGTAGAAAGTCATAAACGCAAAGACCGTCATTATAGCGCTAAAGAGCCCGCCGATATAGGCAAGGCATTCGTCATATTTATAGAAACGACGTTAAATTGCTATTTGAAGACTCGATTTACGAAGATAAAGCTGAATGTAGTATGGATTTCCAGAAGTGATGGCTTGAACAAAGTTTTGAGTGGGCTCATATACTATACCGCCAGTGTCTTAGGCAATGGTTTTCATAGGCATGAGACTGACATCGGACTGAATATCATAGACGGAAATGAAGAGATTAGCAGTGGTTCCAGTTTGCATTGTAAAAGTGAAATAGTTCCTGTCCTCCAGGTAACTCCCCAAATAATTCTGATCGTTTGCATTGATAATGGTGTTCATAAAATAGTAGTTGAAAGAGATAGGCCCACTAGTTGCAATCATATTGTCAATATAGGACTGATTAACGCATGTTCGGTTGTCGCCAGCCGTCGGACTGCAGGCTTTGACTCCTATTTTGATATATTGGAAGATATCTGAAGTGTATTTTCCTTGAAACTCGAGGTTAGTATTTGGGGGTAAGCAAAGCCAATTCTGAAGTTGTAATCGATCGAATGAATCTCCAATATCTGGGTATGTTTAAGTCCAAACTGATCTAGAGCAAGGAACTAGAGTGTAGGAAGTGGTTGATTTAGGATTGGATATTTTTTGAGTAAATTAAATATTGAAATATTTAGTGTTCTGGTCCGTGATATTGAAGTTAGTCATTCCGATTGCAAACATAAAGCCTGAAGTTGTTGTTTGAAACAATGAAGGATTAACTTCTTCAGAGAGAGTAGTTAGTGCAGTTATATTTGATTTATTGAGCGTATCGCTGATAGTCTTGGCGAAAATGATAGCGAAAGCGATAAAGATAGCGATGGAGACGATTGCTCCGCTTGCAGAATTGTATTATGGTTCATCATCATAGCGAAGTAGTCGAGTACCGCCGAACCAATCACACTTTAGAAACCATTCTTTGGATTTGTTCACAGTCTTTTTTAACATGAAGAAAGAGTAATAAAATTGAATATTAAAATAGTTGAATGTTGCTTGATTTATTTTAATCTGACAAACATCATCAAATATAGATAAGGCTTATTATATATTTTTTGGTATAATGAAGTCAAAGTTATGCCACTTATATTTTTGAGTAACTGAAAACAAAGCATATAAATAAATTAAGAGAAAATCTCATCCAAATCAAGTATTTTGTAAAAGATAAATGCATTAGTAGCGAAATATCTATTTGTACATGATATATGAATAATTGAGTCGCGCATGATAAAAATTAATTTTGTGCATTCGATGAAATGAGTGGCTGTTTTTTTTGAAAATTTTACTTATCTTCTGATTTTTATGATCATTTAATCTTGGAAACCCTCTATCGCTACATTATTTTATAAAACAATAAATTTACTATCACTATCTATGGATTATTCAATAATTTGAGACTCGGCGATTTTGATTTATTCTTTGGTCGCTTTGATCATATTATCTTCGATAATCCTTTCTACCGCTTATTTATTGAGTTGGTTGGTAAGAAGAAGAAGGCTCAATGATTGATGTCATTTCCAGTCTTTCTCTATAGGGGGAGTTATTTGTTTTATTAGCTATAACTTTAGATCGACTTGATGAAGGATCAGCTGCTTTAAAATATGAAAAAGATTTTTGAGGAGTATAGCTTTTGTCGGTTTTATCAGTAGTAGTTTCACCAATATAAACTTTTCCCTTAAATAAACTCCGTCTTAATTACGAATATTTTTCCTTTTAGTTTGTTTTTTTATTATCGATTTTAATGACTCTTCCAATGTTGTAAATAATAGCATTCTTGGCTTCGTTGCTGAAATCCAATTTAGGCAAATAATTTTAGTTTGACTAGATACATAAGAATTTACTTAAAGATAGCTAATCATTTTACTATGAAGAGAGTTGCTTCCATTCATTATATCCTTTAAGAAAACAATCATACTTCCTAAAAAATTGTCTGATTTTAATCCACTTTTTATGCTATAGAGCTCTTCCAGTGTTTTGGTTAAAGTTTAATCAGAAATCTTTGCTTTTTTTAATGAAAATACTCCCATCTCTTCATTAATTTCGACTAATGATTTTTTCAAATCGATTTCAAGTTGATTAAAGGCTTGTTCAATACTATTAAAGATTAAATTTTTGGTAGTTAATATTTTTTCTTAAATGAGTTCATCTAAGGATTGTATCTTGATCATTAATTATAAATTTCGTTTTTTATCTTGCTAAAGGGAGCTAATGGTACTGTATAGTGAGTTCTGGACATCAATAAATGTCTAATTTATATTAAAGTAAGAGGGTTTGGTTTGATTTTACTCGTGATATTGAGTATGGTCACCAATACAACTCGGGCACAAAGGCATGAGACAGTTTTCTGTATAGAATTACGACTACTATCCCTGCAAAAATTAGTAATTGCTTGATTCGGATGATACAAACAGGCTGCTTTTCTATAATCCATTCAATTTATAATTAAACGGATAATTTATTCGCCATTAAAACAAAGAAATATATCATGGAGTTGGTATCACCCTTTTATTATTGTCGATCGATTTCCAAACATTAATGGCTTAGAGTTAGTAGTATTCATCAAATCCACCATTGTTTTATGGCGGGTATGAACTTTTTTAGAGTGTTTGATGGCAGGAAGAAAACTTGTATGTTTTTTATTGGTAAAAGGCGAATCATTGTTTAAATTATTCTATTATTTTATCCCTGAACTAACCTTTCTTTCTGAAGATTTTTGTTATCTCATAACACGCATTTCCCCTTTGATTCTTTCGAGACTTGCCTATTTTTCCAAACAGCAAGTTCTCAATTTTTTTCGAGTAGAAGTTTATTCTGGCTTAATACAATCTAGTTTTATTGTTTCTAGTTCGATTTGAATATTGCTGGAATACATTCGCTTTTTAGGAATAATCTCCACTGCTTTCCTATGGACGAAATTGTATACCTTCTCAATATCTGGCATCTCAAAAACATTCAAACTTAGCATTTTGCCAACTATTACTGCCAATTCTTTATCTTTTGTGATTTTTAATATTTTCTTTTAGGCGTTTTGACTTATCTAGTAGATCATTGCAAAGTAATCATCTTTAGTCTCAAGTTATTTCTGTTTCTCACCTGTTAGTAGATTGTAGGCAATTAACCCTAAATTAAGCATTACATTTTTCTTTTGCTCAGAAGGAATAACTGAGGATTCTGATTAGTTATTTTTATCTGTATTGATGGTTTGATTTTAAATTTGATAAAGATAAACATGATCGTTAGCAACTGAATCCTTATTTACGAAGAACGGCTAAAAGTGAATAATTTTGACTGTATTCCTATGCAAAAATATCCATTCCGGAAGTATATATACTGCTGGAATAAAAGCTTTTAACTATTTGACGTGCGTACATAAGTCATCAAAGATGATATAGAAATTGTCAACCTCCATTTTGCCGAGACTTGATGTTTCCTTGAGAGACTATCCTGTGGTTCTTTAGTAAACAACGTAAAAATCACTCTTATTCTTGAATATTTCTATCATTTTGGGAAACATCTTTGATTTTTGACTGAATTGCAAGTTTTTATTTTTTAGCATTTAGTCCCAAGATAGTTTGTTTGTTAATCTTTTGAGAAGAACATGCTGTCCGTTCTCTCTGCTAATGGCTGTGTATATTGAACACTCATCGGATTTAGACAGCTTGAAAAAGTCTTCGTATTTACTGAGCATCCTTGCTTAAAATTATTATTTTGTGTTATTGTAGTATTATAAAGAACATCATATTTTTATTAAACTGAATAAATTATAATAACATTGAACAGTAAAAAGGATAATGATCTCATTCTTTGCAATTTAGTAAATGAAAAAACAACAACAATTAATATTGGTCATTTCTCATCTTTTTGTCATTAAATATTATTGAATGGTTTCAGCATAGGTAAATAAAAATTATTTCGGCACTTTTTAATAATTATTCATTTTTATAAGATCATTTGTTCTTCAGCGAAGTTTCCCTACAATTTTAATCTTTTTATTATTATTATTTTGAATACATTCATTGCTCGTTATGGTGAATTAACCATAATTTTGTTATTGAGGTATAGTTAAATGATAATCGGAAGGATACATTTAT
>Ga0302268_1000267_pt1 | contig 33352 bp, 17 predicted proteins | sample III_Bog_E2_1_FD_194554 | JGI IMG/M metagenome (GOLD analysis project Ga0302268, IMG submission 194554) | Peat permafrost microbial communities from Stordalen Mire near Abisko, Sweden - III_Bog_E2_1 | ecosystem: Environmental > Terrestrial > Soil > Wetlands > Peat | place: Sweden: Abisko... | reverse complement strand
ACTGTGTCCGAAAAGAGTTAAGGGACTAATCTAGAGAAACTGAAAAATATCAAAGGAAGTGAGGAAGCGCTCAATAGTCTCAAACTTTACAAAAAATAAAAAGAACGACTGCACTTTCTGCTGAAAAGTATGAAAGCTCCCAATTTAAGTAAGGGCGCAGAATGGTCAAAATATCGTTAGACTAAAGGCAACCTTTACAGCATCAGCAACGTTCCAGGTCCTGGCTCGTATAATAATACATAGAACAGCTCAGTGAAACGATACCTCGAGACAATTGATGATAAATCGTGGCAGTTTAAATCCTTAACAAAGCGAGACTCTTTCATGAACAGGATATAGGAAAAGATGTACGAAGTTGTCCCAACTCGCAATAAATTTAATAGCGAAATTGACCACAATCACTACAAGGTGTAAAGCATTCCTTTTCTGTATAACAATAAAAGCGAAGACGCAATTGAGATTGATAACTAATAATTTTGATTTTTACTAAATAAGACATCAAATTATTTTATTAAACTACGTAAACTTAGGACCAAATTCATGCTTAAAGATCAGTCGATTAAGAAATATTTTCCAAGAGTGGAAATGGCAATAAAATCGAAGCTTCCCATTTCCTCATAGTTTTTGAGAGTAAAGAATAAAAATTATTCGCCGCTCAGTCCCCATGAATTCTTCAGGTACTCCTCGCATTCCTTGTATGGCATTTGATCGTTATATTTTGAGATGATCGTATGATATTCGGATTCATAATTTTTAAATTTCTAATTTACGAGATGGGTACATTCGAAAGTTGAATGTTCAGAGTGTAGTCTCTACGAATAGTGATATTTTTGTAAAAAGGGATGTTGGCTCTCAAAATACGCTTGATTTCTTAGAATAGACTTGCTTTATACTCACCCTCCGATATATCTTTGGTGGGCTGTTTACTGGAAATAAACTTTTTTATTTGTTCGTATTCCTCCACAAATTATTTGCATTCCTCAGAGGATAGTTGATAAGGAACATTTCCCAAAGTGTTAGTGATAGAACTTTAGTCTTAAGATACCAAGGCGTGAACTATCGCTTCAATAAGGTTTAGATAAGTAATATCTTACCGAAGGATATTTAGAGTCAGTTTTATTATTGTCTTTTCACTGATGGAAACAAATTTGTAGCTAGTATTGTTCATTTATTTATGATCAATTGGACTCATAGGTGACCCTTGATTGCCTAAGTTAACTTTATTTGATGATTGATTTTGATATAAATTTGATATGGCCGAGGATAGTAGATGTTATATGGATTAACTCTGAGGTATGGGCTTGATAATTTACTTAAGCCTACTTTTGGGAAGAGTCACAGACTGATTACTTTCCTTAAAACTCTCATTGCCTTTTATTTTTGCAAGCAGATCTAATTTTAATTATAGTTCTTGCCTTAGGTTTTATAACTTGATAACTTCACTAGTTTTCATATTGAGCTAGGCTTGTAATTTTTAATTCTATTTATTGAGCAAGTCTACTTCTTTCTCTATCATATTCAAGCGAGAGTTCAGATTACCGAAGATCCATGATTTTTGCTTACAGCTGGAAGTAAAATTATCCTTTGAGCTAGAATAACTTTCCTTTTTTTTACAAATAGGAACACCCTCTCTCTACTATGAGATACGATTAAAAAATTATTTTTAAACTCCCCGAGCATACTAGCTTTTTTCTTTGTTTTTATTAAGCAATAACGGTCGTTTAGCAATTCTCTACCTCTTAGGCGTACTTGCAAGCCCTTTGATTTGATAATCATCAATCTCGTTTATTTATATAATTTTCTAAGATTGCTTCTTTGTTTTGCTTTGTATTTTGAGTTGATGTGTAAGATTATATTTTTCCATTTGCTTTAATTGAGCGGTTACTTTAATCAGTTAGGCATTGCTTTGATATAGCTGGGCACTTAATTACGTGTTATTTTCCCTAAACTGCCCAATAATTTCTTAAATGGTTTGACTTTTTGTTTTTTTATTATCATCAAAAGTGATAGATCTTTCGTAATTTCTGCAGACTGCTTAGAGCTATTTAACTTTGCCCTCATAGTAGTGAATAACTCGATAAATTTATGCCAACTATGCCTATATATTTTCATATATACTTGAATTAGGTTAACTTCACGGCTATTGGCATCTTTCTCAATTGCAACTTTAAATTACTGATAACAGGATTGCTTTACCCTTTCATTTTCCTAGCCTCCCTCGTGATTTTACTGTGTAACTGACCCAATCATCATTTATTTATTCATTTTATTCAAAGACTACCAATACTTTTTGTTGTTGGCTTTCAAGGAAAGAGCAGGGCGCAAATTTGTTGGTGATGTAAAAAATGGAGATTTGAGAGGAGAAGTGTTTTTATTTTTATAAGGACTCTAAGAAATGCGTTTATTAGAGTTAGAAACATCCCTTTGCATAAAAATGGGTTTGGATTTAGTGTTTTATTTTTGATTAGTCGAAAGTTTAAGATCCATTGCCAATGCAGATTTTAATTTGAATAAACTATTGCTATACAATATACGTAATTTTATTGCTAATTACAAACAATAGACCAGTATAAATGATCAAAACTCAGTGACGATGATGGAATCGACTCTTTGGCTGATGCTGTTCCTCTTTCTGAGGATTACTTTTTCAAATTCTTTGTTGGATGAGTTCCACTGATCCATTAATTGTCTGTTTTAATTGAATTTGGCAACCAACTGTTCTATTAGCTCTTCCTAAGTTGTGAGTTCCTTTATCAGCATGTATTTAGAAAGGCGATTCATACTTGATGTCTTCTGAATGCTCCTTTATAAGTGATTAACGAGAAATTGCATTGATTCACTGTAACGATTTATGACAATTTGAGTACGATTAAAAGAGAGATTGACCTTTTTCTACATCTACGTCCTCATAGCCGTCAACTCTTTAATGGACTCGTCAATTATGCTAAAGGTGTACTTGCTAATCATCATAACACTCTCACTAATCTCCTTCGACATTTCGTCGATGTCATCTTTGATCTGTCGGAGATGATGAATCATGGAGTAGGTCTTCTCTTCGTTTCGAATGGCTTAAAGATCCAGTATTTTTTCAACGGATTATAACGATTTTATTTTGTGGTTTTTGTGTTCCAAGTTTTTGTACACGCACGATACGCAAATAACCTTCTTATCGGTTTCGCAATAAAGATTCAGCTAATCTTTATGATAACGACATACAGGCGTATCCCCCAGAAAAGTCATCAAATTCTCTATATTGTGTTTAGCTTTTTCAATACGCTCCACTGAGAACAGCTCGTAGTTGGTAAAGTTGAGATCATTATGGATCGACTACAAGGATTAGATGATAAGATAGGATTATCTGCTCTTATATTTTATTGCCTATTTCATTGGTTGGTTTTATTTGAAGTGTTGAGCAGATTTGTAGGCTGACTCCCTAGGATTTATGAATTTTTTAATCTTTTGCGGACTGCTGACAAGGCTAACGATGCTTTTTGGAGGAGTTTTCCATCGATAAGTCTTATTTTATGCGGGTTTGGGCCTAATGATCATCCTTGAAAATTAATGATAAAATTATTCACAATAGACTTTATCAACACATACTGCTGATTTTACTATTTGACTGAAGCTATTAATTAGGATGCAATGATATGCTATATTGTATTATAATGCGGAAAGCTGGAGTGTTTGTTTACGGAGATATAGGCCGCTCTCCTCGCATGCAAAACCATGCCGTCGAGCTGAGCAAAACCCACCAAGTCTACTTTATGGGTTACTTCGATAGCAGTCCAAAGGCAACTGTGCTTTAGAATCCAAACATCAAGTTGATCGATCTTCAAATTTCGCGTTTACAGATTTTCAGAGGAGTATCCTTCTACCTCTACGCGCTCATTCGGATAATATTGCAAATTCTGCAGATTATTTACCTCCTCGGATGGAAATACAGAGATCTGTAGTTTGTGCTTGTGCAGGTAGTTGTTTCCTGACTTAGAATCCGCCTTCAATTCCCAATCTCATGGCTATTTGGCTCACTTCCTTCTTCGGGAAGTATAAGATTTGGATTGATTTTCATAACTATGGGTATACCATCTTGAATCTAAACATTGTTATCAAATTAGCCAAGCTTTACGAACAATTCTTTGCCAGAAAGGCCAACAAATTCTTTTGTGTTTCTGAGCTGATGAAAAAGGATCTTAAAACGAATTGGAATATTGAAGCGATAACTCTCTACGACAGACCTTTATAAAAATAAAAGTTAACCATCAATAAGGATATCTTCTTGGAAAAATATAACCAAAGAAAGATTTCCGATAATTAACTCTTGCTGGTGAGTAGCACTTCCTGGACCAAAGATGAAGATTTCAGTGTTTTACTTGATGCTTTGGAACTGTATGAGAAGAGTGACGCACAGAAGTTCATTCGCACTTTTATCACTGGCAAAGGACCCGAAAAGGAGAGATATTTGAAGATTATTTAGAGCAGAAAGCCCAATTGGAAAAAGATCAGTGTTGATGCTATATGGCTATAAGCTGACGATTACCCGATTCTGCTGTCAATCTGTGACGTAGGAGTATGCTTGCACTACTCGAGCTCAGGGCTGGATTAGCCTATGAAAGTGGTTGACATGTTTGGAGCAGGTATTCCTGTGCTTGCAATTGATTTCCCAGCCCTCCCCGAATTGGTAAAAGAAAACGTGAACGGATTCATTTTCAAAACAAGAGAAGATCTGGCATCCAAAATCGTGGAAATAACTTAAAATGATAAACTTCTCTCGACCTTGCGAGAAAACGTGAAAGAGGAGATGAAACATACATGGCAAGAATAATGGGGCAAAAAAGTGCGTCCCCTGCTGGTTCGGTGATGATACGAACATTAAAACTTCTTATAACAGTGAATAATATATCTTTTGATTTTAAAACAAATGTACTTGCCTGTCATTTGCTTCCAAAAGCTTGTTGATAACTATCATACAAAGGTTTTATAAATAAATAAATAGGATCATCGACTTTAGGAACTCTAATCATATGAATCTTAAAATTCATTCTCATAAGCACGGGAATCAGAATCAGATAAACTTGAATGTTAATCGCTCGGTTAACTAGATTAAATTGAAACTTCAACAATCTCTTAATGAGAGTCATCCGAAGGAGATTAATCTGAATCTTCATCACTTGACTGAATCTAAATTGGGAAATTTTAGTCAGATTAATCTGAAATTTATTCACTCTCTTCACGTGGGGAATTCGAATTATATTAACCTGCCTCTTCCTTACTTGCTTATTTCTGAAAGATTTAACCAGATAACTCAGAAACCGCCCCACTCACCTCACTATATGCAAAGTCTTCCTCCCGTTGAATATTGTCCATCCATTTTTTTAGTCCTTCTTTTCTAATAATAGTCGCAAACTAAGAATCCAATTTATTCCAAATTTTTTATGGTGATCTTGGCTATTCGCGGCAGTATTTTGCATAATGATTGCCTCCACAGAGATAGCATAAATCATTGTTTGAGGCTATTCGATTAAGGATGGATCTAATCTGAAAATTATTTAGTTTAATGGCACAATAAGGCCCTCCCCTCACATTGTCGATTCCAATCTTTTCCATTTCTTTTATGGTTATTACATCTTCCATCCACGAATGCTGATTCTTGTAAACTTTGTGTATGCCTTTCTTTTTTTACACAGGCTTATATCTACCTGTCCAAAACGATCCCTCTCCCTATCCGCTTCTATGCTTTTCAATCCTTTCCCTAAGATTCTCTTTTGACGATTTTCCAACATACCTTTTGTTCTTTCTTAACTACAGTATATAGATATCGAATTTTTTCCCGGGCATAAGATATTATAGTCAATTTATAATAATTTCAAACTTAAGTCCTCATCGGCATTAATACATTTATACTTGATATTATCATTAATATATAGATATTTATTAACTTTAGTTTGGTCAAAATAATCTATATTTTTTTGTATGCAGTCAAGCCTTTTCTTGGAATCAATCAAATAATCATTAAATGATGGTTAAATAATTGATTTGGGACAAATAAATAATTACAATTCACCTTGATATGATTTTTCCATTGTAGTTGGTCCTTTCACTCAAGATGATTGGTCAATTTTCTAATTGCAGGGATCTTGTAGCATTCATTGTAAATTTATTGTACGCACGATTTTTACACTCCTATTTTCAAAGCCATCAGTAGTCTATACTCTGCTAAAATAAATCCAATTTATTAATTATTACTAAGTAAATAATTAACTACAGGCATGGGTAATTGTGAACCAGAAAGGAACAAACAAAAAGATAGCAAGGGATATGAATAAGCTGATGCACCTTCCGTAAATAAAGTTGAATAGACTTATCTTGAAATAATTCTCATTACTATTAATTCTAAAAGAATCTCTACGGAGGAAAGCACAAAAGCAGACTTGAATCCTCCCCAGGAGAAACCAAACTTTCCTGAAAAAATTCAAAAAAAGAACTTTGAAACTTCAATAAAAATTAAATAATTACCATTACCTTCGAATCACGGTTCTTCAATTGTTTAAAGTGGACTGGGAGAATCTTTCCAACCAGTTAATGTCCATATCAAACAGCCTTCGCTGTTGAATGAGTCATTGATCAAGCATTGGAACTCGCCAAACTACTCGCCTCAGTAGTTGTTTGTAAAGATTAATTTTTAACGTCTTTACGTTAAATAGTGATTAGCTTCCTTTTTAAGGATTTATGTCTAATGCTTGCAATTGTCAAATTTGTTGAGTATTTTTAATAAAGTCCTCTTGACTATATTTTAGATGAATTCAATCTGTTGTTGACATTAAAAAGTAATGATAAAGGACATGGTGATCCAATTATGATTATAAAAAGTTAATTTTAAAAAATATTTTTCTATTTTTGTTATTTAATCGATTGCAAACTGAATATACTTTGCCATCTTCAAGAATTGATAAGTGTTTTTAACTTAAAGGAAGAAACTCATTAAAATAAGCAATTTATTATGTTGATATATTTATTTTTGCAGGTCTTGAATGATTAATAATGGTGGATATGCCATAACATATAATTGACTTCTTAAATTTTAAGATAATTAGCAGCAGATTATCTAAACAAAATACGGCTTAGCCTACTAAAACTAAAACATAAAAATGTCAACATAACTCTTTTATCAATAAACAAATCAGAAGCACTATTAATATTTAATAGTCTTGATTTATTTAATTTCCAATGTTGATTCGCCTCTCGTATGCATTTAATCGAGGCTTTCATAAATCCGTCTAAAATTACTGAATTTGAACTTATATCAAAATTATGCAAATCATTTTTTCACAAAAATGGTTTCGTAGTTGATATGCATAAACAACTCATGTGGAGAATAATTGGGCGAATTCCATCTTTCCACTGCTTAGTTGACTTGAGAAGGCTTTTTCAGATTCATTTTCACTGGGGGATGAAAATGCATTGAACTGGGCTCCTCGGATTGGTGTTACGGTTCCATTTTTATTTGAACCTCAGGTTTATGAAGCTCAGGCAAGGAATAATCCTAGAGCGAATGGCGATCATTTGTAATCGTACTTTATTCCCCAGTTCTCCCTGTCTTGTTGGGAGAATTTTCTGTATTTTGTTGGTTAGTGTTAGTAGTCGGCGCTGTTACACTCTGAGAATTATTTCTCTGTACTCTCTTTAGATCTGCAGGGGTCTGACAAGTTCCCATTTGTTGCTATTCTTGAATATATATATAGCATACAATGTGCAATCATACAAGTTATACACTGACTTTCCTTTAATAAAGATGATATAGCTGTTGATTTATCGGCTTTATAGTTTTTAGGAAATGTCTTTAAGTTTTGAATAGTGAAATATTTTTTTGCAAAGTAATGCTATTTCACTTTTAGCAATTCGGAATTTATCTGTCTCAGTAAAATAATTTGAATCAAAATTTCAACAAAACGTCTCTTCACCTAATAAAGGACGAGTAAAATTAAAAATATTAGAGGAATAAAATTTACTGATTTTTGTGGAGAATAAAAGATAACAAAGATAATAATTTATAGCAGCAGTAAATATGTTGACGCCAATTTCAGAAAAGGTATTTTAATACCAAAATTGTATAAACCGAATCATTAATTATATTTATCTCAGTTAGTGTAATATCAATATGTGGAAGTTTATTAAAAGATATAGAAAATGAGACCGTAATCATGCGCATAGAATTGTTTTTCGCAAAAATTATATCAATCGATTGGCATAGCTCTAAGGATCAACGCTCGAGATTTATTTATAGAAAAATGACTTTAGTTTGTTTTACAGTTTCTTACGCTCGTTATAAATCTGGAAAAAATCGATAATTGCCCACTGCAGACAGCAATTTTAGCTCAATCGATAGCGATCTGTATTTATTGGGCAGTTTTATTCATCTTCACAGAAGACAAGTAAGAGAGAGTAATCGATAAGTCTGCAAGATTTAAGAAAGTGTATGTTTGTTTGTATCTTTTAGAAAAGGCCCTTTCTAAATTATTATGGACTTTGCAAGAGTAAGTTACGTTCTTCGCTCTTGATAAAGTTTTAGTCTTTGCCAAATTTAAAGTCTTTGAAATCGGCCTACTCAACAAGTCGATTTTCAGTGTGTCCCTTGATGTCGAACATCACTCCATCTTTCGGTTTTAAATTGTGCATTATAATAAAGCTATCTGCCCACCGATTTTTGTTTTGATAGTGTGAGAAAAGGTTTATCACGCCAAGGATTGGAATTAAAATGGATTCCTTTTCATTATGTTTGAAATCGAGGTAATCCGGAAAGATTCGTTTGAAGGTTTAGAGGTCCTCTTGATTGATACTTTTCAGGCAATATTGCTGAGATTTGGAAACGACAACCTCCGAACTCTTCTTTCCGAGAATTTCAGCTGGGAGCTCAATCCAATCTTTAAACTAAATTAGCAATTCTTTAATGGGAGGACCACTCTCTAATTCTTGGAAGGCTTCTTGATTCCAAACTTACAGCTCGCATTTGCATGTCACTCCTTCAGATAGATTAACTTAATATTCGATGCTACTCTCGTTATTGAGCTGCTTTGATCCCTCCATCAATTTCCTGTATCTCGATGATCTCATAGAACCTAATTTCTGTATTTAAAAGTAATAATAATAATAAACAAAATCAATATAGGTTTATCACTTGGCTGAATGTGGATCAATGCGGGTAGAAGTTATTTGTTGAGTTGGTCAGTTTCTCCTGAAAGGAATGGAGATTAAACCTTTTCGTTACTTTTCCCACCTACTTTTTGTGAGTTATGGTTGTCGAAACCGACGGCTGGATGTGTTTGTTGATATATGTTTACTGTTTGTTGATATATGTTTACTGAAGAGGAAGCCTCTGTTCACCTTTTCTCCTTTACTCCTGCAGAATTTTAATTTTATTTTCCTTATCTATTATCTCTTGGAAGGTGCCTTCGAATTGGTGCAGTTTGTCTTGCAGTTGCCTATTGACTTAATGTAACTTCTTAATTTCTTGTTGTTTTTGATTAATAGTTTTGGTCATTTCTGCTTCCTTGATCATAAATTCATGATTTATTTCGATCAGTTTGCTATTTTCTTCTTATATCTCTCGCTCTTTCCTTTTGATATAATCCAAATGCTTGCTCGAGACTTCTCTTGACTATTTCAGCTGTTGGCTTAAATGATCGTTGTAGTTTCTGGCTTCATCCAATTCAGAGTGATACTTTTTGCACAACTATTAAATCGACTGTTTCTGCTCTGTAATTTTATGAATCTCCTCTTTGATAATGGCATTGTCTGATAAACTCCGTTGATAAAGACTAAATGATTAATTAAGCTATCTTTTAACTCGCTAAAAGTCTTGTTTTAATCGCTACATTTCTTTCGCTTTGCCTTATGATTCTCCTCTGGTGACTTCAATAATACTTTGAGCTTAATTCAGTTTTAGTGAACAACTCTAAATGATTTCATCGTAAAATCCGGAGTCATCTTTATTCCCAAGTTCACCTTGCCCACATTCTAATCTAATGGTATTGTAATACTCCATTAAACATCCCATGTCTTCGATACATTTTTCAATTGTCCTTGCCAATGAATAAGTCTACTAGTTATCATTATCTTTGAGTGCCTGCTTGAATCTGCGGAGAACCATTGTAAGTTGGGTCATAATATTTTCAGCGAGCATTTATTGGTTAATGGTTGAATTGAGAAATCGTTGCTGCTGATCTCTAAGTGATATTTTGGCCTTATAAACTTAAATTCTTAAATTTTAGTTTTATTCTAGCTCTTTAAGAACATTAGTGGCTTTTGTTGAGTTACTATACATGCTTCTTTGTAATCCTTTCAGCATTTTAATATTAAAATAATAACCATATTTTATGCACATTTACAGACCAATACCAACAGAGGTCTGTTGTGAAGTTTAAAGCATGAGTATATCTGATTGGCACAGATTGACGGTGATTGAAGATTCCATCTTAAAAGTAACTTCTTTAAAAAGGTTTATTATCTTTGAAATCAAAGAGTAGTATAAGATTATATAGAATATTAATTAATAATAGGCTCAAATTCAATCAAGGATATGGTTTTATTTGCTATTGATTGAGTTTGTTTTCATTGTGTTTCCTTAATCAATAGGTAATTCAATTTAATCCCTCATTTTGTAATTGCTCAGAAGATGCTATGTCTATTAGTTTGATTCCAAAAGATCTTCTTTATCCGTTCTATCCACAACATCCATAACCTTATCAGTCTTTATTTATTCCATTTGTTGCTACTACTTTTAATGTATATTTGAATTAAAAGTACTGTCTGATGGTTCAGGATCATAGTAGCTATTATTTTAAGTTTGAAAAAGCACCTTCTTTTCTGTTCGACGTATCTTCCTATTTTATGGATCAAACTCGATTTTAACATTTTGTTAGGTGTTATTCAGCGTGATTTTCATCATCAACTTATCATGCGCAGTAAACGAATTGATAAGTTACGCATAGGAAGAAGTAAATTTACGATAAATTCTCTATCTTAGACTATATCTCCTTCTCCGGTTAACAAAAGATATTTAGAATATTTTTAGGATTACGATTATGTAGAAGATAAATCGCAGGAGTAGCATAGGATCAAATGAGAAGGTTATTTCCGTTTACAGTGGAGTTGACAGCTCAGACTGAGGATGATCTGTTTCAGTGAGAAGTGATCCTGGCATGGAGTCGATTTAAATAATATAATAATTATTAATCGGCAAATTATGCAATTTTATAGGCATTATCGACGATTGATTCTTTAGTATAAACTACTCTATATCACTCCTCAAGGTAAGTTTTGATCATGTCAACTCCCTTTAAATATTCCTATACCGAAATTATGTAATAGAGGTTTCTCATATCTGCTTTTTTTTTGTATGACTGGTTCCTTTCACCTAACCACCATAACTAAGACCTCTTACACATCTCGAAGTCTTAGAATTTACTATAAATCAATTTTTATAGATCGGAAGAGCCCTAATACTGGATTTCGCTAATATTCAGCAGATATCCTGAGCAGTATTCGTCATAAAGCTTTGGTTATTTGTGTTTCAATTGAAGTAGGTCTTTTTTAAAGACTTAATGAGCGCTGTTCGCGACAAAAGGAGGAAGATTAGAAAGTCTTTCATTTAATAAAATCCCTGTGCTATCGCTATTCAGTATTTTAGTAATATTTTCGTTGAGATGTTTCTTGTCTATCGTTTTAGAGATCATTAATCTAATTCTTTTGCTGATTTTATTCTTTCCTGAAAAGATCGTGATGGCTGAGTATACATTTTATTCGTCATCTTCACCTTACTCTTCCTCCTCCTCATCTCCCTAATCACCTTCTTATTAATTTTATTCCTCGTCGTCATCCGCAAGCACGACATTTCCGATGTTCTTATTTTGAAGTATGACATCAGCAATTTCAGAATTGTTAATTTTGCTGATTTGTCTAAATCTGACTAAAATTGTTTTGAGGGAGTGATAGTATTTCTCCATAATTTATCCTACCACAAAAGATACTTGAACAATATCTTCTTTCTGTTCTTGAACCAGGTTAAAATCAATATCTGCATTTTCGGAAGAGGAAGAATCATTCTCCAATTCATTCTAAGCCTTTTTTTGACTTTATTTCTTAGAGTGTTTCTGCTTTTGCTTGTCAAGTTTGGCTTGCTTTTTGCTTGTCTTATTCCTCGCCTTGTCCATTGTTGATTATAAATATTATACTTGGTTAATTTTGATTTGACATTCTGTATTCGAAGGACGCATCATCTTTGAAATATATTGAATAAAATTTAGAAGGTTAAACACATCAATTATCAAGATTTATCACTGATTTTCATTCTTTTGAGATTTGCTGTTAGAAATTTCAAACTTTAGATAATCTTTTGTTTTGTTTATTCAGTTTCAGTGATAACACTAGTTAGCTCCTCCTTCTAGTTCTTGCATTGCTTTATCGAAGACTATATTTATTTTTTACGTTCGACTAATCGCTACAGTTCTGATTATATCCCCTCACATTCGATTTAATCTTACTCAATTTATTTCTTAAGCTGCTATTTCCTTGATTTGAGTTCGTGAACGGTGGAAGTTAAGTCACTGGCCATATCTTCGAATGAAGCCATTTGTCTATCGATTTAATTTGAATTAATAATATAAGGACTATATTTATTGATTTCAATAATCATGAACCTTTGTTAAATACTGAAGAGGAAAGAATTATTTATTATTCTTTCTTCCATACCCTTGAAATAAAGATTTAGAAAACAAATAGATTTAGGTTCAATGGCTGTTTATCTTGATAAATATCATTCCTGTAAAGTAATGACTTTAATGAATCTGCCAAAATAAATGTACTTGCCTGTTTATATAGTCTAAATAAGCATTTAATAATACTGACAGATAAAAGCAAGGGTTATTTAGTTTAATTTGATATAGTAGATCCAAGATAAATAGATATATCGATATTCTGATTTTGGCTGCCATCTCTGCATGATAAAATTTATTAATTACCACACTCATTTCAACTATAAAGAAAATAATAATGATATATTTCATTCATGAAGTCAAACTTACACCCTGTTCATATCTAGTCAATGCTCACAATTATATCATCGATATTCCAATTAAAACCTTGAAAATTACGGTGAGAAGAATTATTAGTAGAATAAACTCTGACATTATAAAACCATTTATTATTTAATTTTATTAGAATAAAACTATTTTACTTAACGTATGGGAAATTGCTAACCTGAAAGAATGAAAGAAAGAGATAGTAAGAAAGACTAATCAAGTGACAGTACACCCACAGATAAAGCTCAAAAACCTTATCTATAAATATCACTCATTCTCAACAACATGAAGAAAATGTCTGTGGAGGAGAGTACCAGATAAGAATTGAGCCTCCCACAGGAAAAACACTGTTTATCGGAAAGAATCCGGTCGAAAAACCTCGAAACTTTGATTCCAATGGATTAATTACATATTCCTTCAAGCAATTGCGCTTCGGTTGCGGAAAGTGAATATAGATAGTCTTCATGCGGAAATAATTTTCATATCAAGCAACCTTCAATTATGAATGAATCCCTAATGAACAGATGGAACTCTCCGAACTTCACGCCTCAGTAGTTGTGCGTTAATATCAATTTCTAACGCCTTTTCATAAAATAATGATTGATATCTGTATTTTACAGTTTCATCTTCAATACACCTATTTTACAATAGTTTTTCGTTCTTTTTTTAGAGAATTAGTATTTGAAGGACCATATCTGTCCGTGGATGTTTGAAGATTGTAAAAATTGTTTTATTTTTCATGCTTACAATGTCATAAATGAGATTATGGCGTTTTTATCTTATTATTTAGATTTTACCAAATAACGCAAAAATATTTACTGATTTTATTAAAGAATGGACGAAATTAAACTGATAGAGCCTCGTGCTTTTGATTTCCTCTGTAATTGTTAAAATTTAAACTATCATGATATCAAACATATTGCAATTAATATTCAAGCTTTGAAAGGCACCTCGGTTTCAATATCACAACATGCTAATCAATAGTAATTGATAAAAAAACTATAAAAAAAACTATTTTTTACAATTGAATTGATTGTGCCTAAAATATGTTTGGTAATTATAATAAATGGTGTTATTATTAATAAACAACTCAATAGCCAAGTGAGATCGTATGGAATTCCAATAAAACATCATTCAAGTTAGCTCAATCATGTTTTTTCTATCCTTTTGACCTATTTCTTAAGGATGAGATAGAAAATGTTTTTTATTTTATCTATTTCCTTGCCTAAGAATTAAGTTTCCTTGACAAAATCCTTAAAAACAGACGCCCATTTTTAATTACTCTATTTCTGTTTTCTACATTTGTTTTCATATTTTCTCTCAAGTTCCTCAATTTTCATTTCATATGTCTTCATTTTTTAATCACTATTTTTATTTTTTAATTAGAACGAGTTGATTTTGTTCGATATTTAGATCAACATTCTTTTCATTTATTCTTATTTTCTCTCCCAAATTATTTTCTTTTCCCGTAACTACTTTAACTCTGCCCACATATCAATTTCAATCGTCTTCTTATCGCTTTTTTGATAGCTTTTGATTTTCTTTCGATCAGTCGTCTCTAAAGTTGAGTTTTATTGTAATTTGTTTAATTGAATTTTAAGAGAAACGATTTATTTTTGAAGATTTTGAATTTATTGCTCGTAGGATAATCGCTATTCATCTATCTTCATCTCTAATTTCCGATATTTTTCGATTGATTTTTTAGCAATATCTTGAGACTAACGAACAATTTCCTCGTATTTGGCCCGAGATGAGTGCAAATTTTCTTCGCTGTTTTTCTTTAACGATGAAGGTCTGCTGTGCTTCATGGAAGAGATTGTTTGTTCGTATTCTTTCAATTTTTGGTCATAATCCCGTATAACTTCCTTTAACTCCTCGACTTTTTTGGATTTACGCTTGAGTTTATGATTCAGTGAATAATTCTCTTACCTGATGAATATATACGATTATTTCAATAAGTCTTTCAAGTTTTATTTATTATTGCTTGCCTTAGATCTGCTCACTCCACTACTACTTCTCAATTTATCTCCACTCTGCGCGACTGCCTTCTCTACGTCTTCGCTTTGTTTTCTTACTAACTGTAAACGTACTTTTCAGTTAATTTAGCACATGATTTTTTTGTTTCTAACCTCCTCGGGGCTGGCATTATAAACTGTCACTTAAATTTAAATTATTAATATTACTACTCCTAATAATAGTTTATTCTTATAATTTTATAAATTATTGGGAGAAATATCACTTTCATAAAGACTTTCATTATTCCAATCGATAAAGACCAATCTTACAATACTGAAATTATATATTTAAATGAAGACATAGATTATTATTCAATAAAATCAAATAATCTTAGATGTGTAGGAGAAAAGATAGCTTAAGCCCATTTAAATTCTTTAATATCAAGGAAAAATATAAAAATGCCTTAAGCGAACTCCTAGTTAATTTATCCAGAAGTATCATTAGTATATGAATCACTAAAGTGTTCTATCACATGATGAAATCACACAAATTAAAACTTAATTATAAAAAAATGGCATTTTTTACCACTAAAAAACATATAACAAATTTTCAATATCCTATTTTCCAAACAGTAAGAACTATGAGGTTTTAACAGTAACTATTAATATTGGATATTCTCAATTCAGAGTCACTATTCTCAATATGCTGGGAAACTGCCCTTTTCGAAAGATGGAAAACATAGGTACTGGAAATCATAGTGAAATCTATATTGGATCCTTCAAGTAGCAAGACTTCGCTATTAAAGTCATACTTATAAAACAGTAGTTGATAAAACAGACAATAATTCAACTTGCTATTAAAGAGTACTGTTTTTTCAAATTTTGTTCAGCTCTCCAGTGTGGGCCTTTGATTAAAGGATATTTAGGTTTTGACCTTATTGTTTATGATAATTGCATTCTCTTTGCCATGTAAAAGGTAAATATGACTCCCAATCTCAAATAAAAATACGAGATGGAACTTAAAAAATAGCTCAGCATTTTGCATAAGTTTAAGATGGTCCATTTAGATATAAAACCAGAAAATATCAGTTACAGTCCTCATTTCTAAAAAGAAGTGTTTATTGATTTCGGCCTTTCTTAATTTTTGGAAGAAGAGTTGGGCTAAAAAACATAAATTCAATTCAGAGGAAGTATTAAATTTTGTGGCGAATAAATGCTGAAGCTTTTTATTTCGGGGGTTGAAAACAGCGAAATAGATCTATATTATAATGATATTCAATGTCTATAAAAAACAATACTAGAAGTCAATGAAAGTAATGAAAAGCCTGATAATTGTCGTGAACAGAACGAGTATGAGTAGCTAAGTCAAATAATCGGATCGGACCAACAATCTCTACCAGAAAATAACGATATGGAGTTGATTATCTTCATTATCTTGTTCAAATACCACATGTGCTTTCTCAATCATGAAATTATTATCCAACTCATAAGCAAACCGCCTTCACTCGATCTCTAAGATTATAGAGACATGCTTAAATTTATAAAGAAATTGACCCCTTTTCTATCTCTAAGATAGATCTATAACGAGTACTTTACCTGTTTTAAAAATATTCCTTAATACAAATAAATATCACAATATCTAACAGTGAATTCAGGGGCTTTTTATTATTAAAAGCTCAATACTTAATTCGATTATTAAAATGAGAAAGAAAATTTTGAAATCCTCCAAAACAGATTTGAAAATTTTCACAAATCGACTCAGTTTCTAAAGACTTAATTTCAAAATATTAAAATAAGTAAATTATAGTTCATCACAACCTTCAAAATAAACTGTACAAATGAGCAAAGACGAGATGAAAGTAAACATATATTTTTTGACCATTTTCTCGATTGCATTCGTTTTGATAGCAGTAAATACAATTTTTCTATGCAATAAAAAAATACACTTTCTCAATCTTTTGCCAACCTATTTTTCAAAAGTTCATCAAGTGTCAAATAATCACTTATGCAGCTTTAAAACTGTCTAGTGTATCTCTTGTAATATTGCCTTAATGACCAATAGAAGAATAATTGGAAGAAGAAATCTCTCTTTTTAATCATACAACAATCAATTTATTTAGATATCGACCTTATACCTTTTTTATCAAAATTATATTATATTTTTCATGGATAATTTTTAGCAATGGGATAGAAGATAATATTGATTATAAACAATTTTAAAGTGATCAGTCTCCTGAATTTCAAACATCTATCAAAGAATTGTAAAGATATTCAAACCGTCTTAGGTTTTTTTATTAAGTAAAGCCTCTATTTGAATGATTCTTGCCTATAAACAAAAGTGCATTAATAGTCTCAATAACATATTTTGCTACAAATACTCAAATATATAGAACGTTAAAGGCATATAGAAACTGGTGACAGTATTGAAATATTGACAAAACAAATAATGAAATTAGATAAAATCTGCGATTATTAGCTGGCTGACCAGCTAAAAAAGTATATATTCTATCTATAAATGTCGCGCAATCTCAATTCCAATAATATCTATCCAGGACTAAAGATATTTGATATTTTTAAAGCCAGTATTACATAGAAATGGATGAAATAAACTGGATTTTAAATTGAATATTATTTAGCCATTGGCTTTGATCTGATGTCGGAAAGTCAAAATAGAAAATAGATCATTAAAATGGCTCAAAGGATACAAAATGTTATCAATTGCGAAGAAGTCTCTTCTTTATTTAAATTCAGCTTAATTTAGTTCATAAACAAATCAAACTACCCGAAAGATTTAATTCAAAGATACATTCAAGAGTTGAAGAAGTCTGAATAACTGTAATCATTTTATTGCCTCAACATATAGTATTTTCGAATGGCTTAGATTCTTAAATAATGCAAAGAAGCCAATCTTGTCGAGAAGGAAAGTATTTAGATATTCAATTCCATCAATGTCACATACTTTCAATGTTGTGATAAAATAGAGGCAATTCACCAATGGGAGGAACAACAGTTTTAAAGCATTCGAAGAGATGCCATTGTATTTGCTTTCAAGCAAAAATCGTCCAATTAAACCATTGCAGCTTTGAATATGACTGTTTTGAATAGTGAAAGCCTCCTATCAAAGATCGAATGCTAATAATGTAAAAAGAAGATGAGATTAATCCAATCAATCTGTAAAGGCATTAGTTTTATTGCTTTTCATGAGTACGAATAATGTTATTTCTAATTCTAATGCTGTTTAGCACTCGCCTTGTAGTTTAATTTTAGCAACCTCGCATACTATTTCCTTGGTAATTTAGTGACTATCTCCAATCGTTTTTCTTGCTTTAAGAACAAACTCTATAACTAACTCAAAAGCTATCTTTATCATAATATGTTTTATAGAGTCAACAGATAGAATAATATGATTCTAAACTATTTTAGTATACGCAGTTGCCACCTCATATACTTCGCCTTGCAGGCATTCCATATTCAAGGATTCCATCAATAAATATTGAGGTTTCTAGTTGAATTGGCTGAAATTATCACCATTTATCCTTTTTCAGTTTATATCGAGGAATGGTGCAACAATTTGATAAGATTTAATCATGACTATCCCGGTGTATTTAATACTGCTGATTTCTAAAAGTTTTTCCCTAAAATATGTTGGAAAAATTGCTATTTGATTTGCTACTATTTCTTTTGTCTTGGTAGCACAGAAGATAGGCCAATTTTATAAAAAATTAATAGTCAACTTTAAAATATTAGCAATTTCAGTAAAAGTAAATTGTTAAATCGTTACTATCGTAGCTGCATGGCACTGAAGGAAATGAGGCCACGTCAAAAGAAATGGATTGAAATTCGTCTTTTCTTTCGGCACCAATAAGATATTCGTGCATCTTCGCTAAAAAAAGTAAAGTAGTTAAAAAGTAAAAAGCAGCAAAATAGTAAAATGAAATGTCTTTTTACTAAGCTCAATAAATATTTAAGTTGATTCAATATACTATGTATTCTTCGAATGCCCATTACGAATCAACTGTTTGAAAGGATGCTAATATTGATATCTGGCAGATGAAGAGATATTATTTATTTAATACTTATTACATGAATTATCTTATCCCTATTATACAATTTATAAGATATTGTTTCGTCAAATTGGTAGATTAAATTTCAATTCCATCAGATATTCTTTAATCTCCTCACTATAGTATCAACAATCGCCTGTCCGTATTTGTTCATGATCCAATGACCGCAGTCAAACCCTTTAATTTAGCATTTATCATTCTCAAGTAGATAATTCTCCCATTTTTTGCCGTGGAAAGACATTGGCTTTTTTTGCGCGTAAAGGTAAACGACTGGCACTGAAGGTTTATACCGATAGAGGAAAAGGTTGGATTTATTCCAAATGCTACTTAAGATATTTTTATAAAAATAGAAATAAGGATAGTTCCTTGAACCTGTAATTTCACTTAAATAAGAACACTTATGCTTCATAAATTTACTCATCCCTTGAGTAAGAAACTTTCCAGTTCTGCCTCCAATGAGAAAGGCAACAATCAGAATGAATTGATAGACAAACACAAATAGTTTTGGCAGTAGCCCGTTGATTTCGACCATTCCAGGAACATCTAACGTAATCATCTCATTGAAAAATTTAGGATAAGTCTAAATTAGACAAAAAATACTTTGTCAAAGATGTAGGTATATGTGCATCCCCAATCATGAGCAACGATGATCTTCTTCTCAAAATTTGCAACTCCTATTTCTTCAAAGGTAACTTTCATTCTCTCTACGATCACATTAAAATCTTGTCCCCAAGGCAAGGTTTCTTGAGTAGTGGTACTATTTGGAAAATTGACAAAGAGAAGTCGATTCTCATTGAGAGTACTTTTCCATTGCAACGGTTCCCACACTAAATGATTGTCGGGCCACCCCTGTAAGAAAACAATCAAGTTTTTACTGTCCTTATTGCCTTAAAGAAAATATTCCAAGGGTTTGAGTTCTTTTGACGTCATATAATCAAATTAATATACATATCCTCCCTATTAAACTAATTTTAATTATTATTTATTTCCCGAGTGTTAATAGATGTCAGAATATTATTAGAACACTCGATTGATTGTTAAACTATTTTATACTATTTATAATCGGCATAAGAAATTACGATTATAATTTATGTCAACAGCAGCACAGCGAAGACTTTTGAAAGACTTGCAGCGGATACAAAAGGAATCGGGAGATGATATTATAGCCACTCCGCAGAAGAATAATCTACTGAAATGGACAGCAACCATCGAAGGAGCGGATGGTACTCCTTGGGAAGGAGGTCTTTTCCAATTGAAATTGGATTTTTCAGAGAAATATCCCAATAAGCCACCGCTTATTAAGTTTATTAGCTAAATGTTTCATCCAAATATTTATAACGACGGCCGCATTTGCCTTGACAGTATTTTTCAAATAATTTAGTGCTTCAAAATCAATGGAGTCCCATCTATGACATCTGGTCAGTGCTCACTGCTATTCGTGCCTTGCTTGCCGATCCAAACACGTTATCCCCTGCCAACATGGTTGCTAGTGACATGTTTACAAAAAATAAGAACATGTACTAACAAAAAGTTCGAGAGATCGTACAAAAATCATTATAAAATGATAAAGACGAGGATGAATTCCTTGAAGAATCTAAGAGATAGAAATAGAGTGAATCGCCGGCTCAACTATTACCTTAAAATTGCAGACAGTATAAAAAAGAGTCATAACATTTAAGTCTAGGAGGAAGGGAGGAGATGAGATTGGATTATTTGGGAGACTTGATGATTAAACATGGAAAATAAGTAGGCGTTGAGAGAAACAATTTCGGAGGCAGTGAGTCTTAATAAAATGATGGAAACAACTCCTAAGAGATTCAAGACTCATAGCAAATAATTCAAAATTAAGACTCCGACAATTTTATATAGATTTAAGAAGACGAAGAGATTGAATAGAACGAAGAAGATGTCAACGAAGAAGAGTAAGGAGAATAATAGGAATAATAGAATTAAAACAACGAGCACGACTCAAATGAAGAGGAAGAGGAAGGTTAAGAAAACGGACCAAACGAAGAGTATTTTCTTTGATTGTCATATCACTTGAAGATATACTGAATCATCTCTATTAGCAAACATATTAATCTATATTATCATATTGAAGAAATATTGAAAGAAATAATCGTTTTATAATATTGATATCCATCAATTAAGCACCAATTCGCCTTAGATATGACGCTTGGTATTTTCAGTTTCGACATGCACATTTTTGGCTAAATCAACTTTTTTTTACTATACTTTAATTTATTTTTTCTCTAACTTTTCAGTTTCTGGCTCAGCGGCGACATCTTTTTTACCCTTATATACACTTCTTTTCAAAGTCTATTCAGGTACAATTATATATCCCTATTTTGTTTTCTCATGTTTTTCAATAGTATCTAGCATATCATACTCAATTGAATTTTTACCCTAGAGTTCAAAGATAAAGCAATTTTGTAGTCTAATTACCTCTTTATTATGGGTAGTATCTTATTGGAGCTGTTAGTATGATTGTTTGGTTTCCTATAAAATCACCTAAAAAGATTCAGAAGGAATCATTAATCCCTACTTTTAATGGATACTGTCTTCTGATTCAAGATCTATTTCCTCTTTAATTTTATAATTTTGTTTTTAGAGGTAGTCAATGAAATGACTATCATTCTCAGTACCTAAAGGAATCACAACTCGAGTTTTGCCTTCTTTCCTTCTAGGAATTTGATCATAGTCTTTTTCTTCAACATCCAGAACTTGGAAAGTAGAGGAATTGAAATTTAGTGGTTTTTCTTACTTTTTAGTCACGAAAAGTATCTTTGGCAAATTTTCCACTGCATAGGGAATAACATTTTCAGCAAATTGGTTGCATAGCCATAAAAAACCATTTTTTACTGCATCATAGGCAAAGTTAGCAGCAAATTAAGCAGCTTTTGTAGTTAATTAATAGAGAAGAGGCATCACAACATCGCTCAACGTTTTAATTTGATTCTATTTTTCATTCACTTATTCCGAAGCTTCTTTTTTGGGTTATCGATGCTCTTGAGTTTACTCTTTTTCTTCCTTTGATTATTTTTATACATCTCTTTTTTTTGCCTTTTATTCCTTTATTTATTTTTGATGCTCCTTTTTTTACCTTGAAGACTCTTTTTCTCTTTCTCTCTTTTATGGTGCTAAATCCTGATGTTATTGTGATTTGTCCTTCTTCTTTAATTTCTAACCCTTCCATTACTTGATAATCGTGGTCTTCTGATTAAACAATTGTAATCCCCGATTACCCACAACATCTCTTTTATGGTCTGTCGGAATTTCAACTCTACGCATCTGCCTAAGTGACTTAAATTATATAGCAATAAGAGGTTATAATAACATTTATTCGTCAATAAGTTCTTTAAATTAACCCCATAGCTGACAGTTTAATATCAATCATGTCAAATCAACTTGAAAGTACTACGATTTAGTTGTTTGCTTTTTTGTTTATATTATCGATTATTTCCAATAAAATATTTATTTTTCATAGTTGTTATAGCTATTTAAAGCTAGTCTAAATTGACCGCTTACAATAATACCACTTCAAACATCAATTAGACACACTTGATGTTCAGGTTCAAAGCAGCCTTCATAAACTTTCACGAAGCACACCACTCCTAAGCCTACGTGTCAATGGCCATCACCAACTCGGTAGATCTTTCCTAATGCAGAAGTTAGTAAATGGCCAAAAATACTATAAGATCAAATGGAAAAACTCAGCCTAAAACGTTGTCTATTCCAGCTGGGAAAACAAGTTTATCACATCCTTCATTATGAAGCAAAGACATATTTTATCATCAGCTCAGGATATTGATGTTGATCAAGAAGCTATGATCTCCAAGAAGTTCAGCATTTTGGTTATATTTGGAGGGGAGTACTATGCCGTCGACACCTTCACCACTGAAGATAATTATAAGTGTTATGAAAAGAGTATTAAGAGTAATGCACTGGACTTGATTAAAGAAGCAGCTGCAGATGGAAGCATAACTATGAAAAGAGTTAGATTTAAACCCTCCTCACCCTCCTCATAGGCTGTTTCTGATTTACTATTGGAAATACATAAAATTATGCTCAGAGAAGGAGATTTGCCATTTCAAGTGCTGAATGAGTAAAATGGCTAATTTGATAAAATCAACAAAATAGATAAATAATTCGATGAAATGAGAGATTAGGCTCACAATGAAAGGCAAAATCAATTTAATTATCAAGTAGAAGAAGGTGTAATGATAAAGGAAAAGAATGATGAGAAAAAGAGGTGGAGAGACAAGTCACATTAAGATTAATCCATTAATATTCCTAAAGGAATGATTGATTCGCCCAGTCAGCAACTTCCTCCAATTATAGAGCCTGAGATCAAAATTGAGTAGACCTAAAAATTAATCAATCTTTCTCTATCCTTTCCAAATCAGAATAATATTGAACCTCTATAATAGACGCTAAAAAGTAAGATAAAGATAGAATAAAAGGAAAAGGCTATTGCTGATGCCTTTGCAAATGTTCAAAACAAGAATAAAATGAGCTATGGCCTTTTAGATAGGCTTGATCTTCCCAAAGATATCAAGGAAAAGTTATATTTCGAGCCAAACATCAAGATTCTAAAGCATAAAGTTGACAAACAAAAAAACTGGCAAATTCAAGTCAGGAATGGAAGTATGGACATTTTTTGGTTACCCGAGGCTATTCTCCAAGAGCTTGGCTATTCTTTTGAAGTAAAACAATATCGAGAATTGATCGAACTGTACAATGAGGCTGAAAGTTTGTGTCCATAAGAATGATTCAAATTTATCTTATGTTTAAGTATATCTTAATCATCAATACAATTTTCAACTAAAATTTAAACACTATTCGGAAAACATGCAAAATCATTTACGTTAATAATTTAAGTTAAAGCTTAACTTTGGTAATCGCTTATTTAACGGTAGACTAACAATGTCAGTTTCATTTTTACCCTCCATTTCCTCCAACTGACCTTTCCCGAATATTTTCTAATGAAGATATGTTAAAATCTCATCATTAGACAGAATTTTTATAAGCAACATTAATTTGTCCTACTTTCTGAAATCCTATAAACTGCAATAGGATATTTTTTTTCTTATTCTTATCTCTCGCTTTAACTCTTATACGCAACTAATGAAAAATTACTCAAATTCGCTGCGACTCCCTGTAACTTTACTGTGCAAACTTACCAATTTTTTATTTTTTATTTTCAGACGCATGTTTTCACGGTGTAATTGCTATTCAGTCAATGTTTTTTTACCTTTAGACAAGGAGCTACTCTGATCCTACTGAAGACCGTTTTGAATATCAAAAGAAACTGATTTTCGAGATAATTGGTTGCCAATCATATGTTTTGGAGTTTTGCTAGATCCTTCAGTTATGGATTGATAACAAGTCACCCCCAAATGCTTGACTTAAGTGGGAAATACAACAATATCCTTTAGTTTGATAAGTTCTTCATCTTAACCGTTCTCCTTCAAGTTTTGTGATCTCCATAAAATTTCGCTTTTTTATCTGGCATTATTTCTGATACCTTATTGAAGTCTTTTCATTTAGCTAATGTCCACTTTGATAGTGAGTTACAGATCATTGATGCGTTTATCTTTCGCATTAAGCAACTGATACAACTTTGCTGACTATTGCTCCAATTGAAATACCTTCTTTACCAAAAGCGACATTTCTCCTTCATTCTCGTAGTAGCGTATCTTTTACTGTAAATCGGATATTTGCTTGTTCATGGTCTCGAATTAGGTTTTGATCTTATCGATATGGTGTTTGTATGATTATACGAAATGAGTTTCTTGTGTTTGTAGTAGGCAGTCCACTTTTTTGTCAATGTTATTGCTGAAGCTATCTAACTCAGACAAAGAGGTAACAATCTTCAATAAAGATTACTGAGTTAGGCAGGAGATACCCGATAAGCTTTTGTTTTTATCGTTGGAATATGCTCGATAAGTCGATCGCGGATGATCTTTTCATGAGAAGGAATTTCGAATCCCTCAGTAACATACGCAATGAAGTCTTCCTTAGAGCATGCGGCTTTCCTTTAAAAGTTGTTGGGGTGTGAGTGCGATTATTGCTAATAATTTATCATTTTATTATTATGATTATTACTATATAATAAATCGATAGTCTAGATTATACACAAAGTCAAAGCGGCTGTTGTGTTATTGGTACTGTTAAATAAAAGACGAATATCATTTCAGGAAAGATTCTCATCTAAGTTTTCAATTTCACTAATAAAATATTTTTAAAAGCTTGAGTTGTACAATTATTCAAATTAAGTCCATGCTTCTTTTGATGTTCTGCTTATGCTGGATTTAGAGTTTGATATCTAGTTTTTTATATCCTTAGATTGCACACTTATCTTCGATTTAACATGACTCCTCGCTTTATTTATTTATCGCTTAAAGCTAATGCATTTCTGATTGTATATTTATAACTCATGAGACAATCTTACGTTTTACAATCTTAATCTTTCTTCCGATTTTTTGTGTTCTTAAACTTATACTTTTAAAGATTCTATCTCAAAGTCTTTATCTTCGCATCGATAACAAATTTTGTGGTCCTCATCATTTTCGCAGATCACACTTAATTGAGAGGCTGTTATGCGAGATTCCTTATCATCGCCTCGAATAATCTTCTTTTATATCCTTTGCTGTTCTTTTGTCAGATTTATCGGTTCCTATTGCTTTGAGAAGGCCTCATAGGTAATGTCGCCGTGTTTAGTCTTATGCTCTGTTCCTCTTTGAGACACTTTCTATTAATATTGCTGAATTTAATTGAAATCAAGCCCAATAACTGACCCGGTGAGTGGTGAGGTGTGAACATAGTAGTTTTTTTTACCAAAGGATTCTATCTTTTCTATGTTTTTAATATTTTTTTCTCCTATAAAATCCTACTTCATTTATTGTATTATTTATTCGAATAAATATATTGATGCTCATTAATTTATGTATCTAATGAAATAGTCTAGACACAAAAATATTGTTGAATCGGCAGGAAAGTTTTTAATTTATTTAATTGAAACGATAAACTATACAAGAATTTTTAAATGATAAACTTGCTTGAATCAATCTGGAATTAAAGTGATTTTTCCTTCGGTTGCTTTGCTGGCGCTCTACACCAAAGCCTTTTCAATTTCACTAAACTTCAAGGTTTTCAAAGGGTGAGTAGCTAAATCTGTCTTTAGCCACTTGCTGTAGTTCTCTCGTATCCAATTCTTTCTATCCTCACCTACTTTCGAGTACCAGTTAAAAACAACGTAACCTGAAATAAAAACTCCTTTTGATAAAATATGCCTAATTCCTAATGAGATATTGAGGGGCTGTTTTTCAAGAGCGCCGTATAGATAAGCATAAGATCCTGAATCTAAGCCTACAATCAAAGCTTCAGTGATTGGACCACCTCCCAAAGCATCGAAAAGAACGTTAAATCCATGCAATTTAATGGCTTCAGCGTATTCCTTTTTCCAATCACCTTGAGTAATGATCACGTGTTTGGCACCTTAAGATCTTAGCAAAGCAGCATGTTCCTCCTTTCTTACAATATTTAGTAGTGGTATTCCGAGAGATTGAGTCAGTTTATTTAGCATTCGACCCACCGAAGAAGCGGCAGCAGTGTGAATGATTCCTTTTTTGCCCGAAGTGCTTTGGTATATTTCAGTCATACCAATTGCAGTTAGAGGGCAGATAATCCCAGAAGCAGCTGAATGCAAAGGAACATCTTCTTGAATTTGAAAAGATCTATCAGGAGTTGAAATGGAGTATTCACCCCATGCTCCAGATCTCACTTGAGTAAAGCTAACTCTTTTGCCCACCCACGATTGGATATTTGCTCCATTAGCTTCGACAACTCTACCAGTTCCCTCAAGGCCAGCCAAGGTAGGTAGGGGAGCTGGAACGTACTGGCCTCCAATGTTAAGTTTATCAGAAGGGTTCACAGTAGAGGCTTAAACTCTAACTAGGAATTACCCTTCTTTGGGTTCAGGTATAGGAAAATGTTGATAAACAAGTGGTTTGCCATATTAGTAGAGCACAAGTCCTTTTTGGGTCTTTCCTTAATACTATATCCTTTGCGAAGTCTAATTGTTTCCCATCATCTATTAAATATTGAGGACTATAATCAGATCAGATTTTATAATTTATCACCAGAAAAAATAAAAAAGCTTTTTAAATTCGTCATAAACGTAATATGTGACCTAAATATTAGTTGCAATCTGTTGGGCATCAAGGCACAACTAATGTCCTGCCTTCTTATTAAATTACAAATGCCGAATGTAGACTATGATTTTTTTGCCTATTTATGATATCATATAGAGTCATGTCTTGATTATTTAAATAGATAAAATGGGTTTGTGTGATTCGATAGAAAATATAAAAGGACTTCGCAAATTAAATTATCCCAAAGATCCACCAACTGATAGAGTGAACGAACCTTACTTAGAGATTACGATAATCCCTAAAAAAACAGTTCAAATGGACTCAAATATTCATCAGGAATAAGTAGTTCCTCCATTGGAAGTATTCTCACAATCCAAACGAAAGAGAGTAATCTAAATAAAACTCGATTAAGAAATGCTTCCACCTGATCAACACAAATTAATGAATAATAAGGCCAACGCTTAATTCCCCCCTTCGCCTAATAATGTCTATTTGCATCCTCCCTCGACTCCCAACGAATCAGTGCTGCTACGATGGAATTAGCCGACCTATTCTCCGAAATAATTGTTTACTGCTATCAACTACGATCATTTATTCTTTAAAAAGAGATGATTAATCGAATTCTTTATTACTTAACATTGATCGAAGATACATTAATGTATTGCATAATTTGCTCGAAAAAGGGAGAAAGCCCATCCATTTCCATCCACAACATATTTACGCAAACAAAAATTGTCACCCTTAATATCAAAGGGTCTAAAACTGCCGTTATTCAATTATAATCAAGAATAACCCCTCCTGTTATAATATTCTTATTTGATATTTAGAAATCCGTTACTCGAAAGAATATCTTTGACTTGACTCACATTCTCTTTGATAGCATATAATCTCTTAATTATCAGTAGCTTGATATCGAGACTAGATATTTGCTAATAATATATATTTGTGCTTTATTCATGCATTTTAAGTTCCCCAGATAGGTCAGGCCAGAAGCGAATCAGAGAGATAGACCTCTACAGAAGTCAATGTTTCTCCCGGAAACCTTCTCACAGCAAAATATCCCCCAGGGAAGAGTACAGCAGCAGCCCTCCTAAACCATTCTTCCCAATTCTCTCAAGAGGCCGGCAGGTAACTTGATATAAAACAATCATCAATCAAGCCTCAGTTCATCTTATCACTATATTCCCAGTTACACTCCTCAAAATCATCTTCCTCTTACTAACATCTCTGGGCAGTATACAAACGACAATCGAGTGCAAAGTCAAAATGAACTCATGCCAAGCAATAATAACTATAATATGAAGGGTATTAGCCCGATTGGAAGGACAGATGCCTCTTCAGATGCTGAGATAAGAGATTTTAATCGTGGTTAGAAAGGCCTGGCGTTTGAAAATAAAAACAACGTCGGAGGATCATCATCCTAGTTCGGGGACAATCAGCTACTAATGAATCATATTGTTCAAATTTTGAAAGATAAGCATCTGCCAGGCATGCTAAATATAGTTAAAGCCTAGATAAGTAGCGATATTGTCAGCATCAAATCGGAGCTGCATTTCCTAAAAGAACAATTTGAAAGGCAAGAGGCAGCTAATAACGAACTGAGAAGCCAGACAAATGGTTCTCTTAATTTTAACAGTCAGTTTTCAAATGGTAAGGATAAACTAAAATCTGGAGAAATATCGGAGTTGCAAACCAATTATTTTTTATTGTAGGGAAAGATTAACGATATTGAGACTAAACTACACGACAAGTTTTAAAAGTTTTCGTCCTAATTCGACAAGCTGAACCTAAAATTCTAAACAGAGTTTAAATGTAAGTTAACGATCATTTAGAACCTCTATCTCTAAAGTTTGGCTTCATGAAACCATCTCTCCCAGAGATAATGCTAGAGTATCGCGAAACCTTCCTCGCTAAAAAGCTATCGGCCCCTCAAAAATAACAATAAGTCCTCGTCTCCTCGTGTATGGCACTGTTTATTAAGTTCACTACCGCATCGACCGCCTCGGTTACTTGATGGACTGCTAGAACCGCTACTTGCTGGACAGCAAGGGCAAGCAGGTGCAGCTCAGCTAGCCCCATTTAAAACTCCTGTAGCAGCACCAAATCTTCCAACGGTGACGTTATTATCAATTGATTGATTTTAAACATCGATATTAGCATTAATTCATTATTGAATGGAACCCAGCACAGCTTCGAAAGAGGTCAATCACCTTATCAGCAACTTCCTTAACAACGTACTCACCGATATGAAAAATCTTACAAATGCGCTCAAATCGCTTTCGAAATCAGCAGCTGAGGTAAGCCTATCCTGATGCAGGTCAACAATGCACTAATAAACAAACTACTCTTAGCCAACGATGAGGATCTGCTGTCATTGATTAAGGACATCCTGTCTCACATTCTGCACGTGGTGGATTTGAAAGGCATCAACACCCTCATTCTCAGCATATTAACGAAGGTGATCGCATCAATAAAGACCCTCTAATAATCATAACACAAGCACTAAGCCAAAATATTCGATAAGAACTACTACAGTCAAGGAATGACCACCATCCTCTACCACGTCATCGACATTATCTTTCTACTTAAGAATAGATATAAAGAACCAGACATGATTCTAAGGATCATACAGACCACCTACAGTCTTATCGACTGCAACATGCTCCAATACGCAGACTATACCCTCTTTACCAGAATTTATTCAATCTGTTTCGACTGCTGCCTTTCGAACTCGATTATTCAAAACATCAGCGCGAGTGCTCTGTTTGCGCTGACTGAAATCGTGTTTGCAAGTAATCAAACCGATGATTCTCTGTCGATATTGACTCAGCTGATGGATTATCTTTTAGGAAACAAGAAATTTTCATGGATTAAGGGGACAGAGCTTAAGGGCATGGTTTGGGATTTGGTAATTATTGCGATTCGTAACTTTCCAGCCAATAAATTTTAGTCCCTTGCCACTAATAAAAAAATTAAAGAGTTGATCAACAAGATGTATGGCACTTCAATCGAGCAGGCCTTTGCCCATGCCGACGATAATAAGCCAGACCAGAACAAAAAGAACTAAAAGAAGATAGAGAATGACAAGAGTATAAATTTCAAGAAGGGGCTGCTGCCTGATTTCATCAGATTCTACAAATGCTTCATCTACTTCTCAATTCATCTTGCCTTGCGAATCGAAGGGGAAAGTACCGAGATGATTCCTTTCAAATAGAACCTTTATCTTTTCAAAGTGCTTTATGATCTTGAACGCAACAACAAACTCTACATCTTTCTGGAGGGAGTCAGTCTGCTCATCATCGAAGGCAGTGTATCAGCCATTTAATTTAGAATTTGCTTATAGAAGAGGAGAAAGGTATCATTCTACTTGATGTGTTCACAAAAATCGCTGAGGAGTTGTGTCTCGCCTCGGTTTCAATTGAAATCAGCTGGGAAGGAGGCGACTTCTATTTGGAGAAGATGTGTGGCGATTTCAGTAAGATAACAGATACGGATTTTGTTAAACTTATAAGTACGGCTGCTAGTATTTAGAAAACACTATCATTCGACTTCGAAAGCAATTCTAGGTCAAATACAACAACAGGGAGGCAAATGGTTAGCTGCTCTCGGCTAGAAGCGACCAATCCTACTAAAACGAGATCGACATCAGTTGTAAAAAATCGGGCAGCATTAAAAAGCGATGGCAGAGAATGATATCAAACATAATCCGGATCATTCGTTATCTGACTTCCCTCAATCTGAAGGAAGGATCCAATGATCAAGTCATCAGAAAACTTATTATTTAGCTCCAGTATTGGTTCTTAGTAAGGATTCGCCTACTTAGATCTGTCCGTCGAATAAGGCTAGAAATATGATACTTCAAGAACTGTTGAACACATCGTCCCTTATTGATACCAAAATACAGGCCATTAAAGTTAGCCAGTGCTTGCAACTTGGCTCCAATATTATCTTTGCTTACTCTGACTCTCTGGATAATGTTGGACTAGCAATACTAATTAAAATGCTCGCCAATGTTAAGACAAGCTGGGAGGAAGGGAAAGGTTTCGATGAGTTGGATGAAGTATGCATCATGGCTGACAAACTCTATACAGAACAGAATCTGATCACAACTAACGAATCTTTCACTAAAACCATCCAAGCTTTCGTGCAGTGCGCGAACAGTCTCTTAGCGGATATGTAACTGCCTTCGAGCAACGAGTAGAAAACAAAAAAGATAGGTCGAAACCCTCAAGACAAACTAATAAAGATGATCGACTACATTTTCGGTAAATTAAAGGCTGTTCTGTAGCATGGAGTTTAATATGTGTCCCACTAATGGAATTTCTTAACTGGTTTCTGGATATCTTTCTGCTCCAACAAAAATGACGAGGTCAGATCGAAGACCATGAGCCATCTGTAATCTCTATTCCCTTCGCTTCTAAAAATAGGAGCGGTTCATCAAGAATAAATCCTTTCCCCCTATTTTTAATTGGCTAAACTTCACTTCCCCTAAATTTCCAAACTGATCATTGCTCATATCAAGCAGTTGCTGGTGAGATTAACCAGCGAATCTGCCATAGTCGAAGTCTTCGCTATAATTAAGATCATCCTGGAGATCAGCAACCCTGCAGCCTTCCAGAACTAAATATACTAGCTGCAATAGATGCTAATTAAATAGTCGATCTTTCAAGTAAAGTCGCATGACAAACTGATCTCCATCATCGAATCGGTTATCTTTATCAGTAAGGAGAAGAACGAAGAATACAAAACCGTCAGTCTTGTTTGGAACATTTCTGATCACCTAAAAGCCCTCGCCTTGACTGATGAACTAAAATACAGTGACGACCTCTGGAAGCATCTCTTCACTAAAATATACTCGCTTGCTGTTCACTCAACTCACTACGAAACAAAACAGTCCTGCATCCATGCTTTCACTCAAATGATCGCTGAATCCACATCAATTTTGGGCGAGTCTCTCTTCTTTCTAATTATGAAAGATATCTTCCTCGAACTATTCTACCTACTAATGGGCACTCAAGATAAATCACTACTTTTATAGAACAGTTGTCAAGTGTAAATGACTCATGTGGCGGTTAAAAATTATGTCAAGATCATCAAGAAATGTCAGCAGGAGAAAATACCCAATATCAATATACTCCTCGAGTTGTCAGTGCTGAACGTGCTTAATTTTATTGCCGTGAAAGGGAAGTAAGTGAGTATTGAGTATTACTATGAACTATGCTTGCTGCTCGAGTTTTGGAATACAGTAAACCTAAGTTAGGAGGCAGGCCATTTCAATCAATAAAATATTATCAAGTTACTGCTGTAGATGTAAAAGAACCATGAGTTTTTTGATAAGACCAGCCTGATTTGGAGGAAGAAGTACGAGCCCAAGTTTATATAAATAAGGGGGCTATTCATTGCGCAATGATATTTGCTAACTTATTTGCAACTACTAATCAATCATCAATAATCGAATATCATGCCTAATTATAACAGGATGTAAACAAACATAATACCCCTCATCAAATGGCAAGAGTAGGCCCCTGCTTCTTCACCATAAACTTTTATAGTTTCATCACATCGCTTAGGTTTTTACTACTCATTAGCTTCTACCGACGATATTTATTTAGATCCATAGCTTCACCGAAGTTTCCCTCTTTTTTGGAAGAAGAAGTTAGATATGATTTTTGGAGATACGGAGATGATAAGTATCCTCCTTACATCTTCTTGCGACTCGTTGATAGATACTGGTTTTTTAGAAGTTGGTCTCCTTTTGAAGAGGTTAAAAACTCAGAATCCCATTTCAGCTCGGAGCATAAGGCAGCTTGAATATCAAATTCTTTATTAAATTTGGTCTCCCTTGGCTCAGGACTAAGAAAGCCTTGATTAGCTTTTCTCAGGTTGGATGGTGTCTGTTTGATGAGTTCTTGCATGAGCAATTCGACTCTACTCAACTGTGCAGTCAGTAAATCTATTTTTTTCTCCTGCATTTTGGTGCTATCTATGTAGTGTTTATCGTACTGCTGAGTTAATAAATAGTTTGATCTTTCTATCTGCATTCCTGCTACTTCAAAATCAAATCATTTCGTAACTGTTCGTTTTATAATTTGAGTTTGACGTCA
>Ga0302268_1000261_pt1 | contig 33582 bp, 29 predicted proteins | sample III_Bog_E2_1_FD_194554 | JGI IMG/M metagenome (GOLD analysis project Ga0302268, IMG submission 194554) | Peat permafrost microbial communities from Stordalen Mire near Abisko, Sweden - III_Bog_E2_1 | ecosystem: Environmental > Terrestrial > Soil > Wetlands > Peat | place: Sweden: Abisko... | reverse complement strand
AACCCCAACCCCAACCCCAACCCCAACCCCAACCCCAACCCCAACCCCAACCCCGCATGTTAATAAAAAATGACAGAAATATTTAAATTCAGTTGTATATTTTACTCAGTTTGTTATTCATCATTTTTAAATAAACTAATTATTGCCCTCCTTTTATTAAATTTGCCAAACCCTTTTCAATCCATCATACAATAACTCCTCAATATCTCTTTGTTAATATAGCTATTTGTAATTATAAAACGAGAATGAAAGATAGAAAGATAGCCATCCTTCATATTAAGAAACAGTACGAATGTAGATATTCCATTATGTAGTGGCACAAAAGTGCGAGTCTGATCTATCTATCTCAGTAGGCCTCGAGGATGAAGATCTCTTCAAGTGGCGTGTATGCTTTCAGGGGCCAGAAAATACCCCCTTCGAGGGCGGACTTTACGAAGCCACTCTCCGCTTTCCTGAGGAGTTTCCCTATCAACCGCCAAAGATGTCGTTTAAAACCGAGATGTTTCACCCAAACAGTAAATCTTTAATAAGGCAGTCTATGCAAATGGCGATGTCTGTATATCGATTCTCCACCCACCAGTGGAAGATCCTCTTAACCCACAATAGAAACTCTCATAAAAATGGAATCCGGTGCTAACAATCTAGGCTGTCCTTATGAGTGTAACCTCCATGTTGGTTGACCCCAACCTTGAATCACCAGCCAACGTCGATGCAGCAAAACTTTTGAAAGAGAATCGCAAGGAATATGACCGTAAACTGCGATATTTGGCTCGCAAGAGCATAGGAGATATTTGATTCAACTATAATTGCAAGTATATATAAAAATAAATAAGCTGCCGAAAGAAAACCAAAAGCAGCTATAATATCAAGTTATTGAACATCAATTTGTTTTTGGTTTTTGTGCATTAAATGAGAAACAAGTTAAATACGTATTGGAGTGAAATCAATTGACAAAATTTTATATTATCGTTGAATAATCTGAACAATATTAATTTTAAAATAATTAACTTGTTTATTCATTGTTAATATCATTAGCTTAAATAAGTAATGTCTCAATAATGAGAAGACAATCATTCTGGTTTGGAGTTTTTAGATAGGCAACTGAAAAGCGAAGCAGGGACGATTATTTTGAAGATCGGTGAGGCAACAAGCGGTAGAAGGCCAAGCAACATGCATACTCCATGGTAGTGCAGTGTGAGTGGCACAGTTCGGAGTGAAAATCCACCAAACTCAACGCATGCGTACTGTATTAGAAGGGTGAGGATTAGGATAATGAAAAAGAGGGGGTTGTTAAAAAAGTTTTTAAATACGTTAATCTCTGATGACTTGAGTTTACGAGCATTGATTTCGTTGAAAACCTGCATCAGCACGAATGTATGGAAGAAAATGCAATAATGCTGGCCGCTTATTGAAGTCCAATCTGTTACTCCGACAGACGATGGGATACCGAATATTTAGGGACCTAAATAAATTGAAGAGTACCTTTAAAAAGAATGGTGCCTAACACAACTATCTGCAAAGTTCCTTGAGTGATGATGTTTTTCCACATATCAGGAGTAATTAAATTTTAGAATCGAGAATAAGGAGAGCGCTCAAGAAGCTATTCGCTTGGAGGTTACGTGGCAAGGGCGAGAGAGGCAAGAGTATCCATGATAAGATTCACCCAAAGCATCTGAATAGGACTGAGGGGAGATTCCCTCAGGACTGCTGCACCAGCAAAAGCCATAAATAGAGCACACATGTTTACTGTCAGCTGAAACTGGAGGAATTTTCGAATTGAGTCGAATATGTTTCGACCCCATTTCATTGCTGTGACAATTGAACTAAAGTTATCATCCAATAGAATTATTCCTGAGGCTTCTTTGGCGACTTCTGTGCCAGCAATACCCATAGCAAAACCGATGTCTGCTTTTTTTAAAGCAGGAGCGTCGTTGGTTCCATCTCCAGTCATGGCAACTACATGATGCAGCTGCTTAAGGCCAGTAGCCATAATATACTTGTCGGTGGGGGACGATCTGGCTAAAACTTTGAGTTGATCTCTGACCAACTTGAAGTTTTCAATGTTTCCCACAACTTAATTTTCTCCATCCTGGTCAAGTCCTCCTACAAAAAGACGGAACTGCTGTCCTGTCATAACAGTATAATCATTTTATATGTTGGGTTTCCATCCTGCTTGAAGAATGCCTGCTTCCTTAGCGATAGCCACTGCAGTTTCAGGGTTATCTCCTGTAATCATTCGAACTTTGACACCTGCTTTGAAACAAAGCTGAACTGCATGAGGAACTTGTTATCTTATGGGGTCCTTGATACCTACCATACCTATAATTATCAAATCTTTTTGGATATTTTCTAATGGTGTCTCAATGCTCTCGTTGGTTCCCTCTCTGTAGGCAAGAAGTAAAGTTCTAAGAGTTCCATCTGCAAATTATTTGAGTTTGGAGAGAAGAGTATTCTTGAAAGCATCATTGATAGGAATCTTATCTCCATTAGCGTTAAGATAGAAGGAGCAATTTTTTATTAAGTAATCAGGGGCTCCCTTTGAGTAAATCATCACTTTGCCATTCTGTTTAATAACAGAGGTCATTGTTTTAGATTCGGAAGAGAAGGGAATCACTTTGATGACACTTGACTCATAAGTTTTTCTTACTTATCTATAGTCATAACCAAGGGTGTGTGCAAGCTCCAGTAAAGCACAATCTGTTTTATTACCAATTTGCTCGATTTTCTTCTAACCATTCACAATTTCAATTGTGGGATGAGCGCTTGAGTTCATGCTGACGCCCACCGAAATGAGTTATCCAACTTTTTAGTTGACAAAGCCTTTTTTAATTTGATCAACTGTTCTTTCCTGTACAAACATGTGTGTGACGGTCATTAAGTTTTTTGTGAGGGTACCTGTCTTATCAGAGCATATGTTATCAGCCCCACCCATCGTTTCACAGGCCTGTAGGTAGCGTACAAGATTGTTTTCATCTTTCATTTTGCCAACTGAGTAAGCAAGAGCGATTGTTACTGCGAGAGGTAGACCTTCAGGAACAGCAACCACTATAATTGAGACGGCTACAATGAAAGCGTCAACTAGTTGATGGAGGGTGCCGAGGTTTAATAATCCTGTAATGAAGTTTCCAGTGTGAAAGGCTCCAACGATTATGTGCCCTAACATACAGAGGAATGTCAGTGCTGCTGCTACCATACCCACATGTCCGATTTGTTCAGCCAATACACTTAATTTTTGTTGCAATGGAGTCTCATCATCGCTCTGTTGAATTTTTTTTTTCAGGATGCCATACTGACTATGCTCTCCAATGGCTAATACAATCATCTTGCCTGTTCCCTCTAAAATTTTAGAACTTGATATCAGAAAAGGGTTGACTTTCTCCTTATCATCCCACTTTGGAACATTCTTCTTAATACCCAAGGGCTCCCCAGTCATCGATGACTCGTCAGCGATGATGTCGTGAGCTTCAATTAAGAAGCCATCAACTGAAATAATTTCCCCGGTTTCCACAATTTGAATATCGCCAACAAGGAGGTCATCGACAGAAATATTCTAAACCTTTCCCGATCTCACAACGTTAACATTTTTGCGGTTAGCGATGGCATTTAGCTTCTTAAACTGTTGCTCTTTGACCCAATTGTTGCCTGAAGTCACAGTCACGATAATGACGACAGCCACTAGAATAGATGTGCCTTCCATCCACCCTTTTTCTAGACCATCCATAGCTATACCGAGAACCAATGACACCAAGGCTGCCACGCACAAAATTCGTAGCATTTCATCCTCGAAGCTTTCCACTATCTAACTTAGAAATTTTTCTTACCATCTCCCAGAGCGTTTTCTAAGGCTTGGTCACAGGGACATTGACGCCATATATGTTCACTCTCTAACTGTTAGTCTCAGGATCATCAGAAAGTCCTTTCTGCTTAAAAAAATATGTACTTTAGGATCAGTACGAAGTTCACGCAGCAATCCCTCAGAGCGGCCCCATTCCTTAACCTTATTAAGAGACGTGCCATCACGAATGTTATCGCCCTAAAAGAGCAATCTAAATGATCTATAGTTTACTTGAAATCTTCAATACCAAACTTAAACATAAATTATATTCATCCTCATAAATTATTGCTTATAAATCACTCGAAACGGTAGATTGTTTCCACCAAAAAAATTGATATTGATGGAGGCAAATATTCTGACTTATCAACTATACCTGCCCTTTTTTTAGTTTTTTTTAGCAATATAAAACTTAATTTGATGATTTGTTAAAATAGTCCCAAATTTAAGATTATTTGCCATTTTGTATGGACTCGTTATTTTCTTAGAAATACAACTTTCTTTGCATGGTGATCACGTCGGAAGGGGAAAATTAATGTTTGTTTTTATTTAGCTTATGAATTTCCCCATGACCTTAATCGGATAAATAAGTTATATATGTCAGGCGAATAGCTGGAGGAAATATCTTTTCCCAATGAAGAAATTTAAAAAATAATTCTATAAACATTGGAAGGCTACTTAGGGCCTAAGATATATGAGGAGCGAGACGTACAAGGATGGATTAATTAAATCAATGAAATCATCATGGAAAAGCTGGTATCGACCCAAAAGCCGTTCAAGTATCTGGTGAATTGTTTAATAATGCAACGGAAAGGGGCAAATGTGGTAGTCTCACAAAGCAATTCGTGGGATACAGGACTTGACTCATGCTTCACTGTCGTGTGGCCTAAGGAAACTCCCAATAAGGCATAGAAAAGCAAGAACAGCATTCAATGCATGGTCTCGGTCTATGCCATGACGATCCTAAATAGCAATTCGCTCATAAAATCAGAGCTTTGATTGATGATTTTGTGTTATTAATAAAAGTGGAAAATGAAGGATATTCAGACATCCATTGTGATTTCATTTAAGTTGAGGCTGTAACAATAAATTCATAGCTATAATCAGATTCAATGAGATTATTATTTGCTCTTCTACTGTTGATAGCTGTTACCCCACGCATGCTTGTGCACAGCCCACCTGTGGTTGTAGAACATTTTGCGAGTAAATATCCCAATGGTGAAATTCCTTATGGTATTGCTAACTATGGTATCGTTCCCTATGGCAAAACAATCACTGGGCAAGTAGGCACGCCCTCAATACTTGAGGACTGTATTTATTAATAACTTCCCGACTATTCATCGAACGCCAAAATTTTACTTGTTGAGAGAAAGGGCTGCAGTTTTACTCAAAAATCGATCAATGTGCAAAAAGAAGGAGGAAAATTGGCAGTAGTGATAAATACATAAGTATAGGATACAGGGTCTATCGTGATGACAGACGATGGAAAGGGCTTACAAGTTAGTATTCCAACTGTTCTTATCTCTCAGTAAGACGGGTACTTTATTTTGGAATATCTGAACTAAGGAGGAGTTGTATTATCTGTATCCTTTTAAGTGGAAGTACGCCAGGTAAGCGACTTGCAACTGTGGATTGATATCACTGACCACAAGAACTTTGTTTTCTTGCGCGGATTGCAGCCATTCATTCAAAAGATTTAAGAGCATGGTACGTACTAAACTATGCAGTCAATATAGATATAGGCTATTCTACTCGAAAATGCGCATCTTAATGCTCTGAAAACAACTGTTTTTATTAGGGAAAGTACTGCTTGACACCCAGCAGCTCCGGAATTCTTGATGGAGGAAGACAGATAATTCGAGAAGAATTACGCCAGTATTTTATTTTTAAGAACAATTTTGACAAATGGTGGAATTACGTGCTGGCCTACGATGATGAATGTCTCGACCTTGCTATCATAGAAGACTGCTCAGCTAAAATTATGGAAAAAATAGGATTAAATTGGGAACAAATAAATATATTTGTTGACCAATCCTTCAAATAAGAGGATAACGAAGTGCTGAGAGATCTATCAGATAAAAAATATAAAAGTTCAATCTCTTATTTTCCAAGTGTAGTAGTAAACAACTTTGTCTATAGAGGAAATCTCGAGCCTTTTGAAGTCTATTAACTCATTTGTGAAAGTTTGACTCCGCAACCTGAAGGATGTCAGGGTTATATAGGTGAATCCAGTTCACAGCTTGTTATTTTTATAACAGTTGGTATTATATCGGCTCTCGTATTTCTTTTGTTCCTGATAATTTGCTATCGAAGAGTGGCTCGACGTCAGTTGTCGGCTACCATCAATAAGCAAGTAAACGAATTGGTCAATCACTACATAGGTATGTACGAAAACGACAGATTTACTCATGGTGAATAAATGAAGGAAGCAGAGACAAGCCCATCTATAAAAGGTCAATGATTCTTAAAATTATTAAAGATAATGAATGACTTTTTATATATTTTTTGCACTAATATTAAAAATAATTGATCAGCCAATGTCTTCATTGAGATGGCGCATCTTTTCTTAGAGGATGAGGCAGTTTTGATGTGCTCGCAGTTTATCGTCAATCATCTGATGGATCTGATCTTGCAAAAAGGTTGTCTGTTCCTCATACAGGGATGATTATTTATCGAACTGACCGCGCAGAGTGTCCTTGGCAATTTCAAAGTATTTTTTGACCACAACAAAGGGGTCCTGCAGTCGATTCTCAAGGATGCTTAATTCCTTTTCGATGAGGATGAGCTCTTTTTTAGACTCTGCATTTAGAGTGCGCGCTGCAACCATTTCTTCTTTGAGAATAGCCTAATTTAAGCTGGATGTACTATGCGTTTCTTAATGGGCACCTCGCCGATCATTCAGTTATAAATATGATGCAAATAATAGATTCATTTTAAATATTGAAAAAGAAGAGGGTTATAAGGTTGCATAAATACAAAGGACTGCAACTATCAAAAAATACACTTGAAAGTAACAATGATGATGGCTGGAAAAAATGCAATTAATATTTGATTTGTCTTTGCAACTATCCTAAAAAAATTTAATCCTCCTTTATTTTGAAATATACAATTGAACAAATATTAGCCAGTATTAATAAGTTGCGAGCCATTGAATATTGATTGATTGGCATATCTGAAAATCATTACAAAAAAGAATCAAAAGAACCTTCTTGATAATCGTTTAAATTTTATTAAATTATGTTTATCGTAAAAAGGTGTTGATCAAATGAATTTAAATTTTTACTAAAATGTATTCACTGTTAATAAAGTCATTCTGTATTGGAATATTATAAGATACTGAGAAAATATGTTGGAATAGCACTGCATTCACAGATTAAGGAAATGCTGCAATTAAATGAATATTTAATATTATTATTTTAGGCAAATATATGGTAATTTTAGCATAACTCAGGGAAAAGGCGTAAAGGGCAAAAAGGGAGCAAAGAAAGTAGAGAAGAAGGTCAACCCTCTCTTCGAAAAGAGACCCCGTAACTTCAGAATTGGCAACTCCATCCAACCCAAGGCCAACCTTACCCGCTTTGTCAAATGGCCCAAATACATCACCTTCCAGAGACAGAAAAGAATTCTGCTCACTAGAATCAAAGTACCTCCTACAATTGCTCAATTCTCCAGAGCTCTCGACAAAAATCAATGTATTTCACCATCAACTCAGCCAATGTCCTCTTCAAACTTCTGAAAAAATATTCTCCTGAAGATGAGAAGCAACGCAGAGCTAGACTCGTCAGCGAAGCCAAACTCAGAGCAGAAAGTAATTCACCTCTTATTTAGAGAAAGAAGTTAAGAACGCTAAACCTTTCCATCTCAAGTTTGGATTGAACCATGTAACCAAACTCATCGAGGAGAAGAAGGCTAAATTGGTCGTGATTGCCAACAATGTTGATCCCATCGAACTTGTTGTTTGGCTCCCTAATCTCTGCAGAAAATTGGAAATTCCCTATTGTTTCGTTAAGGGAAAAGCTGCCCTCGGCAAACTCGTTCATCAAAAGAACGCTGCTGTTGTTGCTCTCACTGAAGTCAGAAAGGAAGATGAGGGTGAGCTTAACAACCTCGCTGCTGCTTTCAGAACTCACTTTAATGAAAACAAAGATTTGGGAAAGACTGTAGGTGGATTCCAGAGAGGTGCTAAGAGTCAGATAAAGTTCCAAAAAGCCGAAACCGAAAGAGAAAGAGAAGCAATAAAGAAACTCAAGGCTTGATTAAACTTATTTAAAACTCTAAAGGAATCTTATAGATAGATATTAATAATAGATAAATGATTAAACACCTTTTGTTAGCCCTTTCAATTGCAGTTCTCATCGTTGCCCTCCCTGAGGGAGATCTCGTCTCCTCACCACCTGTACAATGTCTATAAGTCAGGGTATGATAGGAACAGTCATTTACTCTGGCTATCTTGACACTGCTACTGCTGGTCGCAAACTTCATTATGTCTACATCTAAGCGAATGTATCTAATCCCTCAAATGCATCCCTAGCAATTTGGCTCAATGGAGGCCCTGGATGTTCAAGTCTGTGCGGAATGATTCAATAAATCGGTCCCTATCTGGTGGGCAATAGCTATAAGATGGGAGACATGCTAACTAAGAATGAATTTAGCTGGAATAAAGCTGCAAATCTACTCTTTCTCGAAACCCCAGCAACAGTCGGCTTCTCTTCTGATAAAGATCAACAATATCGTTGGACTGATTTAGAAGCAGCTCAAGATGCTTTCGCAGCAATCAAGGACTTTCTTTTTACTAAGGCTCCTTAATTCGCCAATCGCACTATTTTTGTTCTAATTTATTGATATAGATCACTGGCTAAAGTTATGCAGGCAAATATATCCCCGATATTACTGTGCAAATCATTGAGCACAATCGAAATAAACAGTATATCAATATCAAAGGTATCATGGTAGGCAATGGAGTAATGACCTTCGAGAACAATGAACTTGATAAATCTTAAATTCAATATATGGCTGATCATGCGTTGATTTCAGATAGGCTAGAAACCATATATAGGCATGCTTGCTATAAAGATTTCGATTCTCCCAGATGTATGTTCTTTAGATATGAATTCGATATTATGCTATCTTATATCGATCAGTATAGTAAAAACAATTCAATTTAGATATCTACGAAACTTGTCAATAAAAGGGGTCTCAGGCTATTCGTCTAAAATAAGCAATTTCACCTTGGAAGACATATAAATCTCAAGGAAAAATTCATCAAAAGTAAGGGCATAATTTAGGATAAATACCTGAGTGCCCCTCAGATGATGGAGCCACTCAATACTGGAATTTGAATAAGGTGGCCTATAAAACTGATAAATTCAATAAAACATGGTCAGCTTGTTCAGATATTACTTATGCAATTTCGGAAAGGGGTTCAATGGATGAATACGCCAAAATTATTTCGAATGGAGCAGTGAAGATATGGCTCTTTAGTGGAGATTGGGATGATGTAGTCCCATACACTGATACTTAAAAAAATGTGGAAAAGTTTCACAGACAAAAAACAGGTGGTTGGAGTATGTGGAACGTAGGCGATCAACACGCTGGATTTTATCAGGTTTACGACAAACTTACTGTAATCACTGTAAAAGGGGCTGGACATATGGTTCCAGAAACAAGACCAAAAGGCAGTTACCAGCTCTTCTATAACTTTGTCAATAACAAGGGAGTCAACAATCAAATCTACTGATTACCTGTCTTAGTAATACCTTGTTATAACATTATAATTTAAATATGAATATGAAAAAAGAGATGGGGGTCAACTTGCCACCCTTTATAGTTGGACTGCAGGCAGCTAGAAAACTGTTAACCACATTAAGGGAAAAAAAAGTTAACTAGTTGCAGGTATCTTCATTGCTACCTGACAATCAACATCTTTCCGAAGAAATGGAATCCAAGTTACCGTAGCAGCTGATCGAGAGTTTATAAGCACAGGAAATGATTGTTGATGTTGCTTAGAAGTCAAAGAAGGAGGATTTAAGTTAAAAAATAAATACAATAGGAAAGGAACTGCATGACTGTTATCAATAAAACGAGGCCTATTAGCTGATTTTCGCAAAACTGTGTGATTACTACAGCAGAAACATCAAAACAATGTAAGAAAATGAACGATTGAAGAGAAAGGGTTACCAGCTAGAGGAAGATATTACCAGCTATAAAATAAAAATAAAGCAAAATTACTAAAAGATAGAAGAAAATCATGTCAATACTACTCATATTCGAACATTGACTCAGTAGCAGCTACAACAATATCTTAACTAGGAGAAAGAAAAAGCTGCAGTTTAACCATTACCAGTTTTGCTAGCTGAAAAAACAGATTTAAATATACTGTCTATTTCTTCTTCAAAAGAAGAAAATAGTGACTAGCCAAAGCTGACATTAAATTGGCGTTCGCTAAGTCAAATATCAAAAAAACCGCAAGTGCGTAAAACTAAGCCGAAAGTACCAGAATAATAACAGTTAAGAACATCTTTTCCTGGTTCTTAGCTTTACAACTTATGAAGTCTGTATTTATTATTAATACTACAATAATTTGATAATTTAAATCGAGTAAACTATCCAATTATTGTAAAAGTAACAATTAGATCATTAATCTTTTCTTAAATCAGATAACCTAGTTTTAATATGATTCCAAGGAGTTGAATAATTCATATTGATTTATATTTATATTTGGATGAGATCGGTGGTTAAGAACGTACAAAACCTGCTGAAAACTCCTCACAATTGTTTCAGTGGTTTCGGTAAAATCATTATCTATTTCAGCTGGACCATACAACCCCTACCTCTATAAGGACTACTTGGTACCACGCGCTTACCCCACCAACAAGGAACTTTATAATACCATCAAGAATCAGGACAAGATAGTCACCCCACCAGTGAGAAATATGCGACACGTCAACCCTATTCGGCAGTCTGGCCCACTTCCTTCTTACTACGGCACTTATACGATGGAGGATATCAGACAACTCGCAGAAACTTTCACTATGGGTCGCGATATTCACTATTGCCAAATGGACGTCGACGAGGTTATGAGGAGAGTTCCAGGCGTACGTAATACTTTATGCAGATTTCTCGTAAGGAAGTCGAGTATATTGTTCAAATGGGTTTCAGTCCTAATGAGCAAGTACGTTTTGCCTTTCTTGCTTATCACATGGGCTTGGATATATTTTATCAGCCAAACGGAGTCTATGCAGTTCGTCAGGTCGTCACCAACTCCAAGGGTCAAAAAGTAGAGGTCTATTGGAATGCCATGGTTTTCGAGGATCTTTCTCTGCTAAATGTTAACTTCGCCCCCATCCTATAAGTAGTTGATTATCACTGGGAAATCTTTCTCTGGGCCGATTCTCCGATTAAAGTGACAGGCGATCTGGATTTGGGTGTGCCTAACACATGGTTTGAATATGAAATAGAATGGTCCACCGAAATCAACGTATCCAATGATCAGATGAATATTCCTGAAGATATAAGGCCTTTTGATACAGGTCGAAACCCCAATTGTCGTGGTGAACTATGGAAGAGTCAAGAGAAATTGTCTGAATAATCTGATCTAAGAAAGCCAGAATGGAGACTACCAGCTTGATCGACATAGATAAATTAATTATAAACCCAGCCGAGTGCAGTTTACAAATTTATTGAGATGTCGATATGTTTGATTTATAATAATTCCACATGTCTGCCTAAAAAAACTAAAAAAGATTGTTTAACAGATTTGACCAATACTAAATTGCAGCGATGTTCACTTAATCAGCTTAGAGCTACATGAGCAAAAAATGCTCATCAGTATCCTGGCGATTTTATATCAAGTGTGTTTTAGGCATACTTTTGGCCATCAATGGATATCTATCGCATTGGGGTCCTTGGACTTGGCCAGGAAACTTCAATTTGCTTATCTTCTCTGTCATCTTTTATAACATTGCTAGCTACATCTACGCTAAGTTATCTGTTATTGATGGTGCTCAAGGCAGTATGGTACGAATCCGATAAAGTAGATTGGATAATTTTTGCTTAACAAGTAAAATGTCGTAGCCCTTTTGCGAATCGGGGAAAACAAAAATGAGTATGTGTTCGAATTACAGAAAAATGGCAAATTGGCGAACAAAAAACATTTTGTGTATTATGAATACTTCACAATTGATGGTTATTTTAAGGAATAAGCCTTTCAAAAACACTTGGGAGGGTTCTTGGATGAAGTTATTAGAACTTCCACTGCATGATTTAGTGCTTAACAGCATAAAAATTGGAATCAAAATGTATTAGCAAATTTTATTTATTTAGTTAAAATCAATATTAATGCTGAGAATTGGCTGGAGAATTGATGAATTCACAGTTTATTCCAGCAAAACAAAAATAGAAATAGCCATATTAACCTGTAGCATTTTTCTTTTTTTATAATATCAAAGTTGAAATGACTGATTTGGTCAAAATCAAGGGACTGAAAGGTAAACAAAACAAGAAAAAATGGGCAAAAAATATTGATATATCTGGCCTCCTGGAAAAGCAAGCTTCATAGCACGACAAGCAAATCCGTTAAAAATTTAAGCCTTAATTAGTAGTCACTGATGATAATGTCAATGAACGGGCTCCCCTCGATCCCAATAGATTTAAAAATATTCCTCACCATCCACCCAAAAAAGTTTATGATAACCGTATTACTCGCAGTCTAAACATCAATGAAGTCGATGATGCATGGGCCATCAAAGATTAAGGTAGGCATCTCTATAAACCAACTGAAATTCCAGCAGTAATCGCACCTGAAAGTGGGCACTCTTACAATCCACGTTCTAATGACATCGACAAACTGTTAGATAGAGTGATTGATTATGAAAAGCAACCTTTAATCGTTCATAAATAAAAGCCTAAGAGCGAACTACCAGAGATCACAATCCGACATCGGAATAAAAAGAAAAGAGCTGCTCAACTGGAAGCTAAAGGAAGATTATAAAACCGTTAATTTAGACAACAACTGCATAATATCAAGAAGATCAAGAAACAAATTGATGAAAAGGAAAAGGAAATCGATGACAATAACAAGACTAAACTCATACGCAAACAAAAACTGGAGAAAGAAACTCGAACAGGTCGGGTGCGCCTTGGGAAGCGATTGGGCAAAAAGATATATAAATTTAAGTAGTACATTCCTTCTGGTTAGAAAGTATAGAAAGTGAGCCAAGTTGGTGTCTCCTAAGAGCTGGTTCGGGAGCGTTTTGACTCAATATTCCGGCGAGGTGTCCTCTAAGCCCGCAACGTGAAGGTGCACGCGAACAGACATAAGCACATAAAGGTGAAAGAGTATACGAATAAATGACAGGAATGATTATTAATTGCTCACTGTTGACAATAATTACATTATTTATATAGGCTATATCGGGTTTAATCCTTTATATTCCGAACAGAATTATAGTTGAATTGTTTAATATACAAATAGAATGTTGATCACTACTGGATTCATAAAATCAAATTGTCATTAAAAAGAAATATTTTAAGTGATATAATTGTTCAACTTAAGGAATGAATTTTTAATGATAATCATAATGGTTTTTCAGAGTTGGGAGGTTATACTGGAGCAGCAGCTGGAGCTTACTCATCATCACTACGTATTTTGGGGTATGTATACAAAGTACTGTCATTAAAGAAACTGTCAATGCGCTCAAAATTTCCGTTAGTGCACCTAAAGATCAAGCCAATAATCAAACCAGCAACAGCTCCAATTCCTATACTGATTGCCCACCCGGCCATTTGATAAGCTCCTTGAATGGTTTCCGTTCTGCTGGATAACTTAAGGGCTGGATAACTCAAATTAACTGCAGTACCTGTTACAGAAGTAGTATTGAAGACTGTAGGAGTCTGTCCAACACCCTGCAATACGGCAGAGCAAATTGCCGCAAATAAGGAAGGTAGCAAGAAATGGAAAAGTACGCTGTTGGAGTCAATCACACCGTTTTCGTTTAGCTTTCGTTTAAAACGAGTCTGAAAGAAAGAACAGATGAATCCTACTGAGAAGCCTATTGCTGTAGCAGCTCCAGGATTATAATTCACATCAGTTGAAGAACTAAAAGCGATTGCTCCCTAAATAAAATAACAAATACAGTTATGGAGGCAAAGACCATGTCATGTACGCAAAATTTGCGGTATGAAAAGGATGAGGCAGTGTAGCAGCCTAAGACAGAAGCAGCAAGAGCCAGCCAAATGTTGACTTGCCCTGCCATAGCCACTATTTATCCGTTCTGTGAATCATAGACGCTACTGAGCACCAATACTGGATAAGAACACCAGACAAAGATGATGCCTAAGAAAGCCAAAGCCATGATTTTGTATGAAGATCGGAAGTTAGGATTATTTACTGTTTTGTCACGTTTACTTATTACGAATGAAGCTACTATGCCAAGCATTCCTCCGTAGGCAAAAGCACGTGAAGGATAACCGTTATCAGGAATATAAAGACGCCATAAGATTTGACTATTTATCTCATAGAGGAAGGTACCAATCCAAGTCAAGAAAAATATTTAAGTGAGTCCAATTCTACCAATTACGGCAGTATAGCCAGCATACATTGCAAGAGAGGCACCAACAGCATCAAGGAAAGACGCAGAGGTAAAAGCATAACTTGTCTGCAGACCATTTCCAAAGTTGATGTAATTGATGAAAGAGAGGGTACCTGTGAAATTTGCTTGACCTGTGGGGTCGTTGAGAGAGATGCGCTGCCAAAAGTTGCGAAAGATGAAGAAGTTTTGAACTGTTAGTGCAAAGATAAGCAAAGTAAATGCCATTCCCGTAACTGTCGTCCTTTCAATATATGCTGCTACCATTGAAAGACCTAAATCAAAAAATACTTACCAACAATCAGGAGGATTATAGCAATAGCGACTACTGCCACTGGGTAGGGAAACTGAGAAGAGTCAACAAGATAAGACTGGGTGGTGGTGGCAGAAGTGGAAGCAAGAGGATAGACTGATTGGACGTTTTCCATGCTGGCAAAAGCAATTTCGTTGTAGCCGAAGAATAGTCCGTAAATAATACCGACAGCAATCTCCCAAAGAAGCGCAAACACAATGAAACAAATTGTTGCACGACTGGTGTCTTTTTCCTTTTCTTACATATTAAAAACGTTAATTATAGATATCAATCTTAAGTTTTGCAAAAGAGGCGGATGAGGTTAACATTAAATATATAAGCTTATCGCAATGATGTGAAAAATGCCTTAACCCATATCAAATGATAGCTATAATTTAATGCTGCGATTTTTGTCAGGATTATAATGCTCTTAAATTAGCTTTGTGAGCAATAAAGATAGGAAAATATTCATTTAAGGAAATGATCTCTTGAATATGAATAGACAATCGATTGAAACTTTCTATAATAATAAAATGGATAAAAGTGACCCCATCGAAGGTGAAAATCCAGATATAAAGCGTAGGAGATCGCAATCGAAATTTAATAAAGAGTTACCCAGGTATGAGTGTTTTTGTTCGAAGCAATATCTAAGCTACCCAGCACTCTACTTGCACTTGAAAAATAAGCATCATGCATACTTTCAAAATACAAAAAATGGAAAAAGAATGGAACCAACTAAACTCATAGAGATGTTTGATGCTGCCTAAGGGTATAAAGTTTACAAAATAACTTTCGATAGCAATTTCATGCTGGAAAATGATAGAAAAGACTTTGCAGGAAAGGGAGAAGAACCAAATTTAGGATAAATGCGTTATCCAAACACTAATAATCCTTTTTTATTCCCAAATGTTTATCAACAAAACTTTCCCTATGATTATATGCTCAATAACAACAGGATGGAAATAATGCAGTAAAGGAGACAAACTCCAAAAGATATAGCGATTGAGCAGGCCTTACAAATGTACATGGAATCAATCAATGGGAAATCGCTAAAGGAGCGTAAGGAAAGGGAATTACTGTTTATTTTGCTTATTGACTGTTTGAATCAAAATTATTCTTTGCTAAAAGACGATCGCATTGGAGAAAAATAAGTAAAGCGGTACACTGCTGAATACAATTCTGATTATCTCCCCCGCATGCTGTCTCACTTTGAAAAGACATATATTCCCACATTGTCAAAGGAGAATGGGATGGCTTATAGTTTTTTTTTGACGCATAGCTACATTATGGTGAGTGGACAATACAAATAAGTTTTGCAAGATTTTATTAATTATTTGACTGGGAGTCAATAAAGGTCCAAACCAATCACTCATTTTGAGTATCAACCCAACGAAGAGAGCCCAGAGGACGATAATTTTGAGAAGTCTGATGATGAAGATGGGTCGGAGGAAGATAATAACTAAGGATCCAATGAGTAGTGATTAGATTGTCAGATAATATAAAAAATATAAATTATCATTACTTTTTACCACCTTTAAGCAGAGTTAACTTTTCATCTATGATAACTGTGAAGCATAGGGCTAGAGAATAAAATCCCATCAGACCTAGATTAATATTTTGACACTCCAGTGTACAAATTGAAAAAAGAATATAAAGAGGTGCTGAAAGTTGAACAAGAAGATGAATCTTCAGTCTGAGAGTTATTGGAGTCAGTTGAGAGATAATAGTAATGCAAGTTAAAATTATTGTAAAAAATTGTTGAAAATTAGTGGTCCAGAGACAGCTATGAATGGAGTAGTAGGTAAGATATTTTTGAGAGGCCTCTACTCTATAGATAACTATGTACCATAGAAACAAGAGAGGTAGGATAATTTTACTATTTAGATGCAAATTATAGTTGAATTTAGGGAGTAGTTGGCTAATCAAATTTAGATTGAAATTGTCCTGAAGAGGATAAAGATAAGACATACATATTCCTACTGCGAAATATGCATATGATTTTTCATGGATTGCAATAAATAAACCTAAATAGTATAGAAAATTTCCAATTTTTCTGCTCATTTGGTCCAAAAGTTTGAGTAGGCGGTTATCTCGTGTAATATACTTATAAAATTTATGAGCATCAGTACCAGTGTAGATATAGGCCAGGTTAAATAATTCTTCATCATTGTGATCAAATTTATTCGAGGTTGAACCAATGAATATTCTCAGCAAAATTAGCAACACTGAAAGGTGAATGAATGCAGGTCTTGTGAAAGCGAACCAATCATTAAAGAATATTCTTGGTAGTAATAAACTCTGGACAATGAAAAACAGGAGGCTTTATAAATATAGAGATACTTGTAAGGCATTAAATTAGTTATGAGTTTGAATATGTGATTTTCAGTATTGCGCATAAGATAAATTTATACGACTGCAAATCCTAAATTAATTAAGAAAAGTAGGCTTCCCACATAATCATATTTTCTAGAAAGCAAGTGAACGATTCCCAGATTAATGACAACGGCCAAAGCTATCAATGTCATTGCCCTTCTTTTTTATTCAGCAATTTGATTGGCTGCTCTATGCTCTAAATCTTTTGAATTTATTATTTCGATTTTGCTTACTTTCACCAATCCCCATGAAACAAATTTATACATTCCATAAATAGCAGCAATTGACGAGAGATGCTCCATCACACTATAATCTCTCCCAAAGATAAAAGTCATAATTCGCCAAAAATAAAAGGCAGACAGTCCTCCTTGAAATTTGAAATTCATGAGTACTCCTAAAAATATGGAAACATCCATAGCCATGATGATAGACTGAAACAGTAAACTTAGGAAATATTCCTTGATGCCGCCTGCACATTCCATAAGCCAAGTGATGAAAGCTGTGGATACGAGTAGTAAAATTTCAGCTCTCCAAATTTTTTGTTAATTTGAGTTTTTCATATAAACTTTTATAATTGTAATGTCAAAAAAGCAATTCTTGTAACTTGGAGACGACCATCTTATCGGGATATCAGATGCAATAAAAAGTCAAGTTTGGAAAGTCAACAGTCCTAAATACAGTGTAAACCCATCGAGAATGACGAATGCAAGGAGTGCAGCCAGTCACCGATCCCGTTTCACATCGAATAGTAAGCTTATCAAAAGCTGTTTATTCCGCACAATTGGTAAGAAAAATCAGCAATCATGGCAAAAAATATAAATGTAACAAAAAAACCTCAATGTTTAGCTGCTAAAGCAAACTTTGGGCAACATTACTCAAGATTAGTTAAGCCTGCTGTCAATATTAGAGGAAACTTTTTACAATTATTCGACATTATCGCACTCACTTCTCGAAGTCAGTTAGTTTTGACTTCTATCAATTGGTGCATAATCTTCAGATTGTGCTTGATATATATTATTTTATAGTCCATTTTCAACATAACTAACTAATGGATAAACTTGCCAGATTGAGAAAAATACAAAACGTAGCATTAACTTTTAAGCACAAACATCAAAATTTAGTGGGATCAAAGGTTAAAATTGTGGAAGTAGGGCCGAGGGATGGACTTCAAAATTAAAAGCAGCTGCTTTCTCTCACTGATAAAGTTACCCTCATTAATCGACTATCGAAATCAGGATTAAAAACAATTTAGGTGGGATCATTTGTATCACCAAAGTGGATACCTCAGATGGCCAATTCCAAATAACTTTTTCAGCTAATATAAAAAGCAGCAGCAGTAAGCTACCCTTGCTTGGTTCCTAATATTAAAGGAATGGAATCCGCATTGGAAGCAGGAGTCAAGGAAATAGCAGTATTCGCATCAGCCACTGAAGGATTTTCTCAAAAGAATCTTAACTGCTCGATTGAAGAGAGTTTAAAAAGATTTGAGCCAGTGATTAGATTAGCCAAATAGAAAGATATACGAGTGAGAGGATATGTTTCAATGGTAATGGGCTGTCCCTTCTAGGGAGAAGTTCATCCATCCAAAGTTAATTGGGTTGTACAAAAATTGCTTGAATTGGGATGTTATGAAGTATCACTAGGCGACACTGTTGGACGAGGAACGGTTGAAAAGACTTATTAGTTATTTAAAGAGCTATAATCACTTCCAAAGGATAAATTAGCAGTTCATTTTCATGATACCTTTGATAATGCGATTGAAAACATCCTAACAGCTATTTCATTAGGTAGATATCATCTTAAGTAGGTTGCAGGACTGTTGATTCATCCATAGGGGGACTGGGAGGATGTCCATATTCGATGAAACCAGTAGGAAATGTTTGCACATAAAATGTGGCTTTTGCAATAGAGACTGCAGGTCTTCGAAGTGATTTAAATCTGGCAGAATTGTCTGAGACAGGTCAGTGGATATGCAAATTGCTTTCTCGACCCTCATTGTCTATATTATGATATTTCGGTAATTAAAAAAATTGATCAATCACATTTACTCTTTAGATTCTTAATTTGGCAAGGAAGGATATAAAATACACGAGGATTCTTCTTCATCACCTGATTCAGGATTTGAATCTTCATTATCTGATTCACTATTTGAATCATCTGATTCAGTATTGGAATCTTCATTATCTGATTCAGTATTGGAATTTTCATTATCTGACTCCGTATTGGAATCTTCGTTATCTGATTCCGAATTTGAATCTTCATTATCTGACTACGTATTTGAATCTTCATTATCTGACTCCGTATTTGAATCTTCATTATCTGATTCGGTATCTAAACCTTCATTATCTGATTCCATATTTGAATCTTCATTATCTGATGAAGGACTTAAACATTCATTATCTGATTAAGGAGCTAAATGTTCACCATCTGATTTAAGATCTGAGTGTTCATCATCGAGTTTAGAATCTGAATCTTCATCATCTTTATCTTTATCCTGCATCATTTTAGCAAGTAGTTATTGCTCCTAGTGCATTTGCCGAATAAGAAACAGTATATCTGCGATTATTTTTTAGGCAAACTCTTCATATTATATCTTTCCATCTATTGATCGATATTTTTAATATACTTGATCGATAAACTATTGTCCCTATCCCTTTTTTTCGACTTTCTATATACTTTAAATAATTTTCTGGATTTATTCCTTACTGTAAGGAACTGGGTAGTAGTATTCATAGACTTCTAACAATTGATTCCTTTCTTCGGTAACTTCTAATTATGATTCCTCGGATTAGTCCATTGAATTTTGGCTGTCAAATGAGGATCCTATTGAGTAATTGAAAGAATCATAAAAAGAGAGGTTGATTTAATTCTCTTATTTGTATTTTTCAAGTTGCTACTTTAACTATGTACAGTTAGCACTGATTTCTTAAAGATAGTTGGTTGAGCTTGGAATAGGGAACAATAGAATAGTGGCAAAAGTATCCTGATAATCTTTGTCTACTTTGCACTCTTAGATGCCTCTGCAAACTTATTATATATTGTCTTCATCAATTTGAGCGCCTTAATTTTAATCCATAAAATTAATTTACTAACTCAATCATTATTTATCAAAGCCAATCCACTCAGAATATCTTTGAACGATAAAGAATATTCAATATTGGCAAATGAAATGGGACCATATAAACAAACTTAACAAAGTAAATAACAAAACATATTTTTTGATCCAACACTATATCATAAGAATCTTTTTATCGAATTTAGAAATATCAATTAGCGAATATCTTATAAACTAATTATATAACTTATGAAAAGATAATCACCCTTTAGATTAGCAGCCAAAAATAGCCTTAAAGTTACTGACAGAGAGACCAAAATGGATAAGGCACTAATGCATACACTTTAAGGTGGGTATAACCTTCGTCAATAATTAGCCCATACTCTTAATGCAAAAGGAAAAGGCATTGCTGCACAAGGCACACGAACCATATAAAGTATTAAACAGCAAAAATCGCAACAAAAAAACGAGTAGTAAGTTTTGGAACAAGAAGTAGCTGCTCTTGATAATTTCAAGGTGCCAGTGACAAGAGAAAAAACAAAAGTCTTGATATAAAATATTAAACTACGGAGACGAGAGAAACATCTTGAAGCATATGGGTAATTTCGAGAAGATCTTGAAGATTATCAGTAGAATTTGGCACTTGTGTATGGTTCTCTTTAAAGCGATATTTCGCAAGTACTGTCAATCAAAGAAAATCAACTAAAAGAGTATTTCTCTTCACTATCTGATTAGTACCTTTTGACCAAGCCCAAGGAAATACTTCAGTAGATTTCCAAAGAGGTTTCAGATTTCGAAGTAGCAGTCAACTAAAAACTCAAACAAAGTTACGAGGAGTGCGAAAGAATTCGTTCTGATCGCAAAGGACTTGTTGAGGATAAGTGCCAATATCTCTCTATGGTCTTAAATTAAATAGCATTTGTTTTGGAGGATGAGGTGAAGACAATCACTGAAAAATAGAAAGAAGAAATGTAAAAAAAGGAATTATAAGTTTATACTAAACTGAAGGAAAAGCTCGAAGTTATTGGTGGAAGTCAACAGCAACTGTTTGAAGGTTTACGCACAGATTCTAACAATCTACACGAACGATGGAAAACTCTCCACTAAAATAGATAAATAAGCACTTATCTAAATTAAGCCGATGGATGGTAGTTAAGATGGCCTTAAAAGCGTGTAAAGCTCTATAAAAGTATTGTTGAATTACAAAACGCCAATTCATTGAGAAAATTCCGACTGATCAGCAATTTGTCAAAGTAGCATCCTGATTCATTGAGTAAATCAAATATTGAAAAATGGAGTGAACACTTAAAAATGATTAACCAGGCATTTGACGAAGAGTTAGATGGTTTGATTAAGCAACTAATGCAAGAAACCTAATAAAGCGAAAATGCGAATAATAAAAGATTTTAGCAGTTAAGATAGAAATTAAACTATATTTAAAAAAGAAATTCAGAGGCAGTTTAAGCATTGCTCAAGTAAAAATGTGAAGTAGCTTTAAAGAGAAATATTTAGGAAAATAAAAAATTACTTAAATAGGTCACTAACTATGTTTAGGAAGCTGAGGAAAGATAAAATGGAGCTTTGGAAAAGCTAGCCCAATTTTTAGGAGAAGTGGGATCTAAAAACGATGATTTTGGTAAGAAATGGTCGGCTTTAACCCATGAATACGAGGTTGAAAAAGCAAAAGTATTGGACGATGACGATGAAATTGTCTAAAAATTAACAAAGTAATTATAAAATCTAAAAAAATAAGTTAGAGAGGCTCTACATCACATTAGGCTTGAATAAGTCGTCAAGTCTAGCCATTAAAAAATAGATTAACTCGAAAAAATATATCGGCAAACACATCAAAAAAATAAAGACCTTGCTGCCAGACGACCTGAAGTCATCAACAAATTTATGAATTAGTTTGAAGCACGTGTTGCTTAAACTTTTTCTCTGTATGATCAGTCAAAAAAGGCAGAATTAGTGTAAAAAAGTAAGAAATAGGCTGAAGAAATAGCAATGAAAAGATTAGAAGAGGAGTAAAAAAAGAAGCAAGAAGAAGAAGCCCTGATGGCTGAATAATCTAAAAAGAAAGGAGGTAAACCTCCAGCCCCTGCCAAAAAAGATCCAAAAAAGATACTAGCCGAACAATAGGAGCGCAAAAAGGCAATTCTTCAATAAATTGGCCTTCGACAAATTTAGGAAGTAAAAACTGGTTCAGGTTCAATTTGGCTTGCCTTTCGAAGTCTAATATAAATATGCAGTTAATTTTATAAAAGAGAAACTTCCTCGGGTGATCAGCTCAGCCCATAAATAACAAACTGTAGATTAGAATCCCTGGTAACAAAAAAAGCATTAATTTCATCAAAGCAAATGGCAGGCTAACTATAAACTTTAAGGAACAATTTTTTTGCTGAATTGGGAGAAAAGAAGGCAAGACTACTACAGTAATCCGAGGTGGTTGATAACAACTTCGTAGAGAAATCTTTGACACATCTAGATCAAAGATTAAGAGATCATTATCCTCTGAAGGGCAAGCTTGAAGCAGAAGTAGCAGTTGTCCGTTCAGGAGAAATCACAAGTCATAAAAAAGAGTATGAAAAACATGTAAGATTAGTGAAAGAAAAAGTGGACCTACAAACAGAAAAATTCAATTATCTGCTGTAAAAAAGTTTGGCCTTAATTAAGACTCATAATGTAGATCAAAAAGCAGTAAGGGAACAACTAGCTCAAGGCAAAAATCTGGCAGATTTTCAAAGTTGCTTTAGGAAGGCTCACTAAAACCACAAAAACATCACAAAATAAATGGAATAAATTGGCAAATAACTAAATCGTCTGTCTTCATTAGAGATGGAGGCAATCCTTAACTCTAATGAATAATTTTTAAAGAAGACTAAACTGCTTTAAGATGGGGGAGAGTTTTCAACTAGTTAAATAGATTGGTATAAACAAATGATGAAAGAAATTAACGACCAAATATCACAACAGCGGGCCAAAAGAGTTGAAAAAACCAAAGAAGTGCAAGATCATATTGAAAAGAGAAGCAAGGAGTTGATATAACAGTTTGAAAAGGAATATGCCACATATTTGGAAGATTTATCAGCCAAGTAAGGCACTGGTAAAAAATATGGAAGGCCAAAGCGTATTGCCCAAGAAAAGATAAGACTTTAAATGAATAAATGCGAACAAGCTCAAATCAGCATAGATAATCAAATAACAGCCTTTTTGGATATTGCTAATCAAGGAGCTCCGCACTTTCCACACAAAGAATTCCTTCTTTGGAGGCAAAAATTAATGACTATTCAGACATGCATTTTCAAATATGCAAAACACATTGAGGCTATTGTGCCAAACTGTAAAGCTCGAGCAATGCCAAGAATCACAAGGCTAGAAGGAGTATCTGATGCTCTGTTGACTCCCGAGGAGGAAGAGGAAGATAAAAAGAAAATTGTTGAGGAATTGCGGCAACTCGGACCATTGGGAGAGCAGAAGGAAGATAAACCTTTCATGAAGTTTTTAGAAGATATAGAAACAGCGATAGGAAATGTAGCAAGAGAAATTTACGGAGAAAAATCTATATATATCAAAGGCAATGACAGACTCCCAGATTTTTTAAGATTGTATATTCAAAACATGCGAAAAAGTGCTGAATAATTTAGACAGGAATCAGTGAGACATTTGAGGTAAAGCTGCAGCAAACTGTCAGATATTTCTAATAAAATCATAGAGTTATTTTATAACGCATTGCAGACATATTATGGAGAATCACAGGACAATATTCATTCTACTCGAAAGAATGATCTAGAAAAATTGATTTTTCAACATGAAAAGTTACGAGGTGAGCACCTAAAGAATTTGAGACCGAATTTGTCAAATCCAAAATGCCAAGACGAACTAAAAACCCTTGATTAAACCGAACAAAAAAGGCAGCAATAGTTTATTGTATAATTAAAGAATATTCGCAAGAAATTTTAGGACGAGCATTTCGACAATGCTTCTAAATTCTTATTCACTCTTCTGAACAATTATGAAATGTTGATTCTTTTCTTTGATTCCATCTATTTGCAGGAAGACTTTGTCAAAGTTGCAGGAGGTAGAAGTGTTTTTATTTAGATGACGTTTAGGAAAAAGTCCATCTTGATGCAAAGAGACTGCTGTTGATCAAACAAAAGGGTATTTCCATTGAAGCCAACAGCTAACGCAATATCAAAAAGAAGTGGGAGGGAACCACTTGTACTCTTTTCAATTTTGGAGATAAAAAATTTACAAACGCTGTGGTTAAGCCTGAAGAACCAAATAAGGATAAAGATAAAAAGGGAGGAAAGAAATAGGCAAAAGGAGCAAAATTGGAATAAGTACCTGCTGTTAGTCCTGATGTGAGTAAATCAATTGAAACTTTTAAAACATGGCGTCAGAAATCAGTGTTTACCAATCGATAATAAGCTTTAGCTGCTTTTGGCAAATAGTACCAGCTTATTTTAAATAACATAAGCAGTTTTATGGATAAAAGCCTACAATAAAACGAATCTTTTAAGCTCAAATGGCAGGCCATTGCTAAAAATTTATATGTTTCCTGATAACTATTGATTTTATTTCTTTTTATTTCATCGATAAAATTTATTATTGATCAACCAAACAAAAATGGTCAATCCAAAATGACTTCCTTTTTTAAGGATATAAAATATGTGCCTAATATTGTGAGGATAGTTCAATAATAAAATGAGTTTAATCAATTGGTATTTATTGTCATAAATAAGCTTCCTATATTAATAATATAATCAGGTTGGATTTTGTTTTTTCTCTATTAATTGTTACAATTACTCTTAGCTGCAGTATTGCAAGAAATTAAGCAACTCCAAGGCTTAGCATTCGATCTTTAGCTTATCATATAGAGCGCCAGAATCAAATTGTCCCTCTTCTTATTTTGTCTTTAATTATTTCGTTTCGGCAGATATTATGCTATTTTATTACTTTATTATTTTTAGATGATCCGTTGTTTGCTTGATAATTTTGGTTAACTTGCTTATCTATCTTTATAGTTAAGACTGGGATAGACCTGATTCTTCAGGCTATTGATCTGTTGCAGATATAACTGTTGAGGGTGAGTTTGAGCACATGCTAATCATTAAGTTGCCATATTTCTGGGAGGGAATTAATCCTAATTCCTCATCAAGCATACGAGCATACTCTCCAGCCAGTTCAATATCAAATTTAGTGATCTTTATCCCGTCAATTTTCTTTAAATTTAAGCAGGAACTCATCATATGTAATTTGTAATTTGATTCCTTCCGAATAGGGTTGAAAGTGAAATCAAGCTACTGGAGATTCGATAATCGGCTTAGATCCTTAGCCACACCCTATAGTCCTTCTATCAAATTAAAAGTCAAAGATAAAATTTTCAGATTAGGTGGAAGGCAATCGAGTGCGGTGATTTCATTGTGGTCCAAGTAAATCTTTTCTATATTATAGTTATTGGGATAGTTAAGAAATGTGAGATCTTTCAGATGGTTATGCTGAAGAGATATTTCACGGAGCCATTATATATTGTTTAAATTGATCCACGTCAAAGAACAGTTGTTTGCAAAAAGGAACTATACCTTTGCGCTTGAAGGAATGGCAAGACGAGGGCCAACATTAGGCTTAAATACGATAATTCGTTCTTAAAAATTATACATTTCCTACAACTCCTGCTTATCCTATCCCTTTCTAAGCGAGCCCTCTCTACGTAGAGGTTTAGCCTTTAAATCAGGATTTCGTCGCACTGTGGGTCGATTACTATCCACGTTATTCTTTTTTGGCGATACTCCTTGCTGAGTTTCTTCCTTTTCTTTGTACTCTTCTAATAAAGATTAAGCTAACTTTTCTTTATCAAATGTTTTTTCTAAGACTTTTTTGATTGGTCTGTGCAATCTTGAATCCTTTTCGTGAAAAGTTAATTGAGTCTTTGTCAAAATTAACTTATCTGTTTCATTTTGTTGGGTATTTGATCCCTCTTATAATGCTATTTGTGAGCTTGAGGTTGAATATTTTTATCTTGATCTAGATTTCTCCTTTTTGAGATCTGATTTTTATATCTTTTTGAAGTTAGGTGCTGTCGTATACATAATGTCGTTTTGCTCGCGAAAAGAATCTTTATTTACTCCCAATGCATTTAATTTGAGTGGTCTTCCAGATTTAATTTAAGGAAGTTTGTCTTTCTTCATATCCAACTGATTTCCACTATTACGTTTGCTAATGCTTATCCTTTTGGTATGTTTAACATTATTCTCAGTAGTCTCAATATACTATCGTGATTCAGAAATGACTGCTGTCACTGTTGACGTATTCAATGAACTCACATGCTCATTCTTGCCTTTACTATTACTTTTATGATATACTTAAGGCCCCTTTTTCTCACGAGATGCCATTTTGAGGGTTCGAATTTTGGGAAGTTTATTAATTTCTTACTAAACACCATCCCCTTGTCTCTGACTTGGGCCATTTTCTTCTGCTTTATATTTGGGGTGTCTGCGTCTAAGATGCTCTTCCATGACTCCAATAGATTCGAATCCCCTTCCACAGCCTTAGGCTGGACATTTATTCATTTCTAAATTTAAATAACATAAATATCATGGCATCTCATTTTTTTAGGTAGTTGGCGAAAGTAGTGAGCAGTCTAGGCCCACATAACTCTTCAGTGACTGGTTGGTGTTGTTTTTTGAAATTTTTGATAGTAGGCTTAAACTGACTATTCAACTGTTGATTTTATTTGTGAAAAGCAATAGCAAAACTGCTGTTGATTTGCCCATCCCTCTTAAAAGAAATTGATGTATGCACATTCTTGATAGAGTATGATTTTTGCAAATCATTTTGGGATTGATAAGGCCTCCCACTTAGGAAAGCGTTAGAGTGAATTGAATTTAGAATATCCTTCGTCAGTGAATCATGAAAACTTGTTGTTGAGTGCTGTCCTTTGATTTACCAGTGAAGCAGATGGAACAACATCGGCCTATCAATACCTATACCATAACGCTAATTTAGAAGACGAGCCAATATTAATGATAGTAACAGTACTACTATATTAGTGTGGAATTCTCGTTCTCGAAAGAGAACCTCGCTCATCTCCTTCAAACACTCACAAAGTTATACGCGCCACTCTTCCAGTATTTACATCGACTTCAAATTTTTTTAAACCAAGTGCAGCTCAATTTAGCTAATGTTTGCCAACAAGTTTCCCATTTTAATGAAAAAGCTCTGTTTTGATAATATTAAAGCAAACTGTTGCATATCCTTTGCCTTGCAAACTTATCCATCCACCATCTGCTTTGCCAGCAATATAAATTAACGTTAGTCTTATGTCTACGCCTTCAGGGATAATGTGGGGTTGGAGTTGATAGCATCAAAGTTAATCGAGTAGTTGAAATCATAAGTGTAGTTAGTCATGACAATCGTTTAATTATGAAAATAGTAGAGGGAATTTATATAGCTGTTCTATTCAGTTTATTATTAAAATATATTTGGTCAAAATGTTTAGCCCTACTGGGACCAACATTTGTGCAACGAAAGGTTAGTCTGTTTGTGGTTGATAAGATCCACTATTTTACTCCGCTCTCATGGATGGTTATTTGACTAGATCTAACTCCGTCGTTAAGGAAGGATATTATTATTTGTTTTTCTACAGTTTAAAATCTTTGTCTGCTGTTCCACACCATTATCAAGATATTAGATTATTATTATTTTGAGAAGAGCAGACTCGCATTTCTAAATTTTCATAAAAAAATCAACTCAATTTACTTATTCTTTTACTAATTTAAACTGTAGTGACAAAAATATATTTTATTTTCTCCTTCGCTGTCAGTAATAAATAAACCAAAAGCACTCCATTTTCCTTAGACTCAAAATTTGATATTCTTTCAAAAAATTAACTTCCAATTTGATGAGATTTACTTATAATTATAGGTTTTATTTTTTTAATTGATGCTCATCCCGGAAGAAGTCTACCGTTGGCTCATAAGATCATAAATCATTCCCAACTAAGGTAATAGTTCACTCAGGCAGGTTAAATCGATGATAGAGGCTTAGTCTCATTACCAACAGCGTTAGCAAGCAATTTTGACAACGGATACCTTATTGGCGAAATAATTCGTAAAATGTCTTTGGAGGGAGGAAAGAAAGTACCGAGTGCGCTCGCCACAGTCAAGTGTGATAGCAGCAAGAACACTCGCCTCACTAACTGGAACTTTATATGGTACTTCCTTCCCCATTTAGGCTGGCCATTGATGCAGTCGGTCTTAAACTTGATAACCGCATTAAAGAATTAATACTCCAGGGTGAACAAGCTCTCATTGTGTAAGTTTTGAGACAATTACACTAACGTGATCCAAAAAAATAGGAAAATTATCATATCGCAATTAAACCCAAAGCAATGGGTAAGTCTAATCCAGGACATACTCAAGTGGTGGATATCAAGAAGATAAATCTTTCAAAAGATCCTGAAGAGAGCGAAACATCTTTATAGTTTTTAATTCTGTTGTTAAAAGCCTCACTGGGAATGAATCTTGAAGAAATTTTGGGGTTATTTACAAATCAAAACAAATACTTAGCTCACATCATCGTGAAAGGTATGAATGACAACTTCGACCCTGTTATCCTTTTCTATTCATTACTAAATAAGTATGCTCATAAGCTTAAGCAGTTTTATGAACAGGATAATCATGACGCTTAAGCTTGTCTCTATGCCCTCAAGCCTGGCTTCATCAGTAAAAGCCAGAAGGTAGCAGAACTGACAATCGAACTCTTTGGACATCTTGGTAATATTTATAGTTGGTTGATTAGTGATGACAGCAAAAGCACAGGAACAATGCTGCTAGGACTAAAGCGGCATCCCGAACTTAGAGAACTTTACTGGATTTTGCTACTTGAATTGATTGAAGGCGAGTAGATAGAGTTCTTTACAAAATACTATCCCATTAGTTTTCAGAATCAAATTTAATTTGTGTAAATCACATGCTACCTTATGAAATATATCTCAGAATCTTTCCTAGGATAAAAACTCACCAATATTGGAGTTGTTTCCGGCTGGCTAGATGTTGCCACAGGATTATCCGAGGATAATCTTGAGGCTCAGACAGTCTGCTTCAGTACCAATCAATATAAGTAGAATTAATTGGAGAACTCATGCTTCATTTGCCGGATGTTATTGACCAAAACGAAGAAAGTTTACTTATTCTCAGCAGAAATTGGGAAAATCGAACTCTGCCTCAATTCAGTATGCTATTTAACTAACTTATTGGAATTTTGTAGAAACTTGGCTCAAGTCGTAGCGGAATGGCTCGCAGAATATATCTAATAATTGCCAATATTGCTAAAGTGGTAGGTCCAGGGGACAAGAGAGACTATCTTGTTTAAAATTTTCTCCCCCTAATAGCCAAATTTCCAACTATTCCAAGTTAGTACCTAATTCAGAATCTTAAAAGACACCCTCTATCAAGTTCTGAATTTCTACTTGTGTGTGAAAGCATTGAAATAAACTAAAATATTGAAACCTTGGTCACTGTTGGCAATTTACTTAAAAATATGTTTTTATAAAATCCCGTTTTAAATTTTTATCTTTTGACTCTACTAAAATAAATTACGCAAAAAGGTTTAAAGAATTCAGAGGCTGGTGCTTAATTTTTATCAATTCTATTAACAGAGAGCCTCCAACTTTACGGCAATATCTTAATCAAGTATAAACCCAAACCTAAACAGCAATAATCAATGTACTTTGGCAGAAAAGGCAATCCATAAAAAGTGAATAAGCAGGAATAGGATTAATTTGTGATAAAAGATAAATGGAAAGAGCTGTTGCTGTAACTCATAATCAGCCTGACTGATTTTGCCTTTTCAGAAGACGGTGAAGAGCTTAAATAAATAATAAAAGAAAAACTTTTAAATGCAAATTCTAATATTAGACTTAACAATCATAAAATAGGCAGTAAACAGCTTGAAGATCTACTCAGCCGCAGATTTGGAATATCTAAAGAGGAACAAGTTTAACATTCTTAATAGTTTAGCAAGAAAATGTCATCTAATTTGGAAGAATCGATGATTCGCAGAAGTAAAGTGGCCTCCAATGCTGCTTCTGCCTCTCTCAAACTCAAAGGACCTGAAAATATTATCAAATAGTTTCAAATTGTCACTTAGCGTCGCAAACAGTAATAATAATAAAAGAAAGCCCTCTAGCTGAAAAAACAATTTCTTGAAGAGAAGAAGAAGCAAAATGTTCGCAAATAGCTGGAGATTACTAATTTATTAAGAGGTCAAATTGGAGAAGCCCAACTGCGAGAAGAAGGTTTTCTTTAGAGGCTTATACATGACTCTAAAGATTTAGAACTGGTCTATATGGATGAATTAGAGGCAAGAGATGTAGAAGCAATCTAAACAATCCTTAAAAAATATCATAAAGTACTTCGGTATTTGTTTCTTAATTACACTGGCACGATGTATTCCAATCACACCAATTAAAAATTCGAAGATAATCAAACGAGGAAATAGATCTTAACTGCGGTTGAGTTGGGCAAATTACTCAAAGAATACAAACTTGCGTTTTTAACAAATCAACCATAACTTAATAATATGGTTAGGGATATCAATGTAAGGATCTTGGGCCGAAGAGAAGTTAATGAATTAGATTACGTTGGATTTTAGCAATTCATCATTCAGTTCTGTGCTTTAATATTTACTCGCAACCATAGTATTGCAATTAATACGGAAGAGAGGCAGCCAATTAATAACAAGCACTTAAAAAATCAACCTATTTATGTTATCCTCAAATAATTTTTCATATATTTAAAAAACGTCTTCATGGCTCGTAGCGAAAAGATATCTTTTTTCTAAGATATTAACGATATCCCACTCTCTAAGGAGCAAGCTTATGAAGTTGATATATTTAATAAAAAGCTGTTAGAGAATCCCAACTATATTCTTCCTAAAGGCTACAAAAAGATAGTATAAAAAACAATGTAGTTCTAATATAAATTCCATTCAAAAAATATAAACATCCCTTAGGAATATGAAACTGCAATTGAAGTTTTAGATTCTATCTTTTGGCAAAGCCCTCTTAATATGCATATTATTTAAAATGTATCCGAAAAAATAACAGTATGTAAGGTTAAACCGACCTCATTTGGTAGCCTTGAAGCTGAATTTCCCAAAGAAAGAGCAATGAGTACTTTTATAGAAAGAAAAACACCCCTTCTTATGGACATGTAACAATAAATCTATGCAGAATCAGAAAAAAAAGCTCTTCAAAAGGTATGATCACTGCCCTGAAGGAACTACCCCCAAAATCCAAAGGAATAGGTATTGAAGCGGCAGGTGTTCTTGAAGAAATTGTCGATAAAATAGAAACATCACAAGAAAAGGAGATTGTTCGACAGAAAAAAATGCTTAGTATTGCGAGATTGCAAGAACTTTAAAAAGCGAAACTATAAATTCATTCAAAAAAAGTAAGAGAAAAAGAAGAAGCTAAAGAATTGCTTCTCAAAAAATAACGAGAATAATAAAGAAAACGTAGAGATCAAACTTAAAAATTTCTTTAATAGCAAAGACAAAAATTAGCGTAAAAGCGTAAAAAAGATGAAGAGTAGAGATAGCGTAAATTTCTCGGGTAACAATAGAAATAATTACAAAAAAAGTAAAACAAGTAAAAGTTTAAGGTTCTTCATCAGGGGCAGCTCGATAGAATAAAAAAGATATATGAGGAAGCAAGTGATAAAATAAAAAAATCAAAGGACTAAGAAGAAGAGGAAAAATATCGACAGGATGATCTTAAGAAAAAACTGAGATAGAAAATTTAGCAAGATGATAAGAAGATCATTGAACCCAAAAAATAAGTTTAAGGCAAAATCATCAAACTTTATGAAAGCTAGCCAATCAAGAAAGTTTTACAAAAATATAATCCCAATCTGAAGGCCATTTTTGATTTTCTTCTTCAACACACTTATCTCTCTCTCACTGAAAAGAAGCATAATAACGAAGTAATATATGATACGTGGAGAATGTTTTTAAATTCCTTTCAACTGTCTCCCTTAATTATGCAAGCCAAAGACATTGCTTATATCTTTAAAGTAATGACTAGAGATAAGTTAACCCCGAAATAATATCATATAGGATTGAGCTTTGAAGAGTTTCAATAGGCTTTATTCCGTATATCCATTAAATATAATACCTTTTTCAACTTGATTGCAGATAAAATTAAAGATAAAATTGATGAACCAGTTGCAAAAACTCAGATTGGGGAGAGTGATAAGAAACAGATTAAAAAGAGCAGCAGCAAAATAGGAAAAAATTAAGGATAATTGAGTAAATAACAAAAACATAACATCAAAATATTAAAAGGTTCTAAACTGAATGAAAAATAGCAAAATTAATTTGATTAAATGAGCGAACTCAACATCAAGGATCTCATTAAATAAAATAATTCAGGAAAAGAGTCCATCAATGAATACGGGGATATCTCCAAAGGTATTTTTATGTTTATCAAGTTACTTAAAAAACATTGCTTGGATTAGTTTACTACTTGAAGGTCCCAACCGATAAGGTTGGACAATAAAAGCGGTTTAGAGATGTATTAAGTGAAAAATCAACAGGTGCTGTGCTTAACTCGGACAGTAAATATATATTTATTAAGAATTAAAATAAAAACTGAGCTAAGAGTATAGTTTGGAGATGGAAAGTAAAAAGGTAGGAGTTAAAAACGAGAAAGTAAGATCAGGATCTGTTTCTCTTAAATCAATAAAATGATTAGTTTTACTTGTGTAAATTAACAATTAAACAGCCAATGTAGTTTGTTTCTTATCAGTTAATTATAGATCTAAATTATTTCAAAAAATTAACAGAGAGCAGCCTAATTTTATTAACATTCCCATAATAAAATAGCAACAGCTCATTGATATTGCATATTTAATCACCAGGACTGATATCTGAGTGTCGCCATCCAATTTTAACACAGAAAAGTTGCATTAAGATATAAAAAGCTCAATCTTAAGCATCCCTGAATTGAATTAATTTATCAAACTTCAATATTTTAGAGAAATGAAGTAAAAAAATATCACTGGATAAATATACGATTTTTTCTTGTACGGTCTTTGAATATTTTCCTGCATGTTTCTCATAAAAATAATAATTTATTGTTAAAAATTGATAAAGTAAAGAAAGAAATATGATTTTTGAGGAAAGCAGCAAAAATAAGACTGCATTTATATTTTTTTGTTTAAGAATTTCCAATGGTGCATTGATGAATTATTATAAACATGAGTAAAAATCAAAATACAAAAATATAAAATCATGAAATCAAATCAAATCAAACTCCTCTGCCAATGAAATTGATAATATTTCCAAATTATTAAATATTTTGGAATAATTTATTCATTATTAATTCAGTTCTAGTATCTCTACTAGACCAACAACTTTATTATGAGTCATATTCCAATCAAGA
>Ga0302268_1000260_pt1 | contig 33646 bp, 29 predicted proteins | sample III_Bog_E2_1_FD_194554 | JGI IMG/M metagenome (GOLD analysis project Ga0302268, IMG submission 194554) | Peat permafrost microbial communities from Stordalen Mire near Abisko, Sweden - III_Bog_E2_1 | ecosystem: Environmental > Terrestrial > Soil > Wetlands > Peat | place: Sweden: Abisko... | reverse complement strand
GTAATTTCTTTCTTAATTTTCTTACATTAATTATTATCTGTGTAAATTTATTATTCAGTGGATAAGAGATTTCATTTTTCAGCCCTTCACAGTTATCTATCTTGTTGTTCGATCTCTGATCGTGGGGGACTTAGTAGAAATGTTACGTAAAAAATATCCTGCCCTTATTACCCTTATTTGCTTTCCAGTTTCATATTGTAAGTATATTCAATTTTCAAAACTCTTTTTACACAGCCTCCTAAAGTGGATGTGGATTACTACCATTTTTTTAACTCCATCTTCCAGGAGGCTTAAAAACTTACAAATGCAACTCTTTACATTCCCTTTAGGGGCTTGGGGCGGTATATTCAGCATTTAAATTTGTCTCATCTCGTTTTTGGTCTGCCTACAGAATAAAGAGCTCTTAAGAAACAAACCGAAGACATTTACAATTTATTCATTTACAATTTACAATTTGCCGATAACCTGAGTAGTTTTACAGTAAGTAAACAAATACTCAGAATCCCACGCAGAACGCAGAACGCTAAACACGGAACACTGAACACGGAACGCTAAACACTGAACGCTAAACACTGAACACTGAACACTGAACACTGAACACTGAACGCTAAACACGGAACGCTGAACACTGAACACTGAACACTGAACACTGAACACAGAACACGGAACCCGGAACGCTAAACAAATCAATGTGTGAATTATGATAGATTTTATAAAAATTATATAACACTTATCAATTTAAATTCCCTTACATTTGTCGTTTCAGGAAAGTTAAGCCCATATCTTTTAAACAAGGTTCCAGCAACTATCAACTCTCAGTTGAAATTCGATAATACGTATCCGAATTTAGTAAATCCCATAAAACAAATCAAAATGAAGAATTCTGAAATTGAAAAACCTAAATTTGCAATCAGAGATGATGACAGTGACTATATTTCCGACTCAATGATGATTCAAAATAATCAGAATAAATCGAAAGATATTGATAAACTTTTGTTAAATGAAAATACTATTGAAGATTCAGAAGAAAACAGGAATTTTGATCTGTTTGCACATATCCTCGAAGGATAAAAGTGAAACAAATTCATTGATATATCATTTTTCTTTTTATTCCAATCAAATCAACTTTTGATGAGTTGGCAGATTGTTTTTATATTTGATAAATGTCTATCGATTCAGATGGTTTAACCCGGATAATTTCCACTCGATTCCCAATTTCGGCTCCTGATAAATATGTGACTCAAATTTGATTGCCTGAGTAATTTATTACAAAAAGAAACCCTGTTTTATATTAGTTTTACTCTCCTTCATTAGATTAATAAAAATTATTACATTCACGTTTAGAACTGGTATTTAACTCTGAATATAAATTCATAACGTATAATTTAAAATTCAAATTCAATCGAAAACTGTGATTTATTGAACAACTGAAAGTGTGAATTGTGTAATTCTTTCCTAAAATTATGTAACTCTAACTAACCAAATAGACTTACATTTGTATTATTCAAATAAGTATTTATTCAAAAAAAACAACAACATTATGAGTACAGGAAAAGTAGTTTTAGGAGTAGTAGCAGGAGCAGCAGTTGGTGCATTGATAGGAATTTTATATGCTCCGGCAAGAGGTGCCGTTACACGCAGAACAATTTACAGAAAAGGTGAACATGAGGTTGATTCTTTGAAAGATAAATTCAGTGATTTCGTTGATAGTATAACTGAAAAATTTGAAAGAGCAAAAGATGAAGTAAACGACCTCGTTGAAGAAGTTAAAGTCAAAGTTGAAGAAGTAGAAAAAGACCAGAAGCCAACAAAGAAATAAATTGTTTCAAGTAATGTTTACATCATTAGAGTCTGCTCCGAAAAGAAATTAACACTGAAATTGTCCTGCCTTAGGATTTTCGGAGCGGGCTTAATTGAATACTAATGCAATGTTAAGATAATTATATGTAATGAGATCATCAAAAATCATTGATTTATTTCATTTTCAAATTTTCAAATTGATTCATTTTCAAATTAACTTAACACTAATTTAAAAATATGTTTTGATAAATTGCAATTCATTGCAATTTATTGATATTTTAGACTTCATCAATCATTATGGAAGACAATACGAATTTAATAGAATCGTTACTTGAAAAAGCAGTAGACTATGGTAAGACCACTTATGAATTAGTAAAACTGAAAGTTGTAGATAATGCAACAGATAGAATTTCCTCATTCGTACCCAATACAGTTGTATTCCTTGTTTTAGGTTCCGTGTTGCTATTCTTTAATCTGGGAATGGCTTTCTGGCTTGGTAAAATCACAGGGGAATTCTTTTACGGTTTCTTTATCGTTGCCGGTTTTTATGCTCTGATAGCTTTTATCCTTTATTTTTTTATGCGTAAATGGCTTAAAAGAGTATTCTATGATTATATCATTAAACAACTTTTGAAATAGGAAATTTTATAAAATTTCATTGAAAAGGATATTGAGAAAAAATGACGAAATACAAAACTTCCTAAATATTATTTTTTAGCAATCTATATTTAAAGTTGAAGTCTTACGATTTTTTTGTTAAATTACAAAGAATATTAATATGGAAAAGATAACATGTGCAGCCGAACTTAAAATAGCAATTCGGAATTTAGAATTTGAACAGGAAGTTCAGGGACAATTATTGAAAGAACATTTCTTTCTTGCTTTCGATAGTCTAAAACCTGCTAATCTGATTAAAAATACATTACAGGATATAACATCGTCACCTTATTTGCTTGATAATATGTTGGGTTCAGTTATGGGGATGTTTACAGGTTTTATTTCAAAAAAAATAGCAGTTGGTGCTTCCCATAATCTCTTCAGAAAAATGGCAGGTTCATTATTGCAGTTTGGCGTAACAAATTTAGTGGCGCAACATTCAGACATTCTTAAATCTGTCGGTAATTTTATCATCGATAGGATTCGTCAAAGAAAAGAGAAAAACATTGAAAAAGCGTGATAAAAAATAATACAATATTGCCCTTCTATACGAAGGCCGGCATTTTTTTTGTTGGTTTAGCTGCCCTGTTGACAATCTTATATGTTGCACAGGGCATTATTTTACCACTGATTTTTGCCTTTATCATTGCTATTCTACTCAACCCCATTGTGAATCTTTTTATTCTTATAAAAATAAACAGGGTTGTTTCGATCATACTTACTCTGCTGCTGACAGTTTTGATGATTGTAGCATTTTGTGTGCTTATTTATACCCAGGCAAAAAGTTTCAGTGATTCCTGGCCTGTATTAGTTGATAAATTTACATTGCTGGTCAATCAGACAATACACTCATTATCTGAATATCTGAATATAAGACCACGTCTGATTCATGCCTGGATTACTAAATCACAACGTGAACTGGTAAATATCAACTCTGCTTTTATCGGCCAAACAATCATGGATGTTGGAAGTGTAGTGATTACATTACTTTTAGTTCCAGTTTATGTTTTTATTATATTATACTACAAGCCGCTTTTACTGGAGTTTATCCACAGGCTCTTTAAAGAGGTACATCAAGATCAGGTTACCGAAATTGTTACTCAAACGAAATCGGTTATTCAACAATATCTGGTTGGATTATTAATTGAGGCAGTCATTGTTGGAGTGTTGAATGCAGTAGGACTTATCCTGATCGGAATTGATTATGCTGTTTTGTTGGGTATTTTTGGAGCAATCCTGAATGTAATCCCCTATATAGGTGGAATTATCTCTGTTGCCTTGTTTATGATGGTAGGGTTGGTAACAAAATCATCGGGCTGGTTTGCCCTTTACATTTTGGGCATTCATGCTTTCATCCAATTAATCGATAATAATTTTATTGTTCCAAAAATTGTAGCTTCGAAAGTAAAAATAAATGCCCTTTTTTCCATCATTGTAGTGTTGGCCGGAAATGCATTATGGGGTATCCCCGGAATGTTCCTTTCCATTCCGTTGCTTGCCATCATTAAAGTTGTTTTTGATCATATTGACACATTAAAACCATGGGGATTCCTGTTGGGGGATACGATGCCTTTAAGGATTAAACTAAAACCAATTTTCAATAAAAAACAAAACCCATGATAGAAATAAAAAAAGAAGGCATACTGTTGACAAAGACCGGGATTGAATTTGAAAATGAAGGTGTTTTAAATCCTGCTGTGATACGTGAAGGGGATAGCGTTTATCTTTTGTACAGGGCTGTTCAACTATGGAATCAATCAACTGTCGGATATTGCAGGTTGGATGGACCCTTGACAGTTGCCGACCGGTGGAAAAAGCCTGTAATGGTTCCGGAATTTGATTACGAATCGAAAGGTGTTGAAGATCCCCGTGTTGTTAAGATTGGCAACACTTTTTACATGACTTATACTGCCTATGATGGAACAAATGCACGGGGAGCACTGGCAACATCGAAAGATTTGATTCATTTTAAAAAAAAGGGAATTATAGTTCCACAAATGACTTATTCTGAATTTGTATACCTTGTTGAATCGGCAGGAAGTAAAACTGTAATTGATAATTACTGTCATAATCATAATTTTTACAATCAGGATACTGATCCTGAAAAGACAATTAAATTGTGGGATAAGAATGTTGTTTTCTTTCCCAGAAGAATTAACGGCAATCTTGTGTTTTTACACAGGATCAGACCGGGTATTCAACTTGTTTCGGTAAAAAGTCTGACTGAATTGACCGATGAATTCTGGAAAGACTATTTCAGTCATTTTCAGGATAACATTCTGATGGATCCTCTTTATAAATACGAATCGGGTTATATTGGCAGCGGATGTCCTCCTGTTGAGACAAAACAGGGTTGGGTATTGATTTATCATGGAGTTGAAGAAACTGATAACGGATATGTCTATTCAGCCTGTGCTGCTTTGCTTGAATTGAATGATCCTTCAAAAGTACTGGCAAGGTTACCCTATAAATTATTTACACCTGAACTTGAATGGGAAATCCATGGTGAAATAAATAATGTTTGTTTCCCAACCGGAACCGCTTTATTTGGTGAAACTTTATTTATCTATTATGGCGCAGCTGATTCAAATATAGCTTGTGCTTCTTTGAATTTAAACACTTTAGTAAAAGAATTATTGAATAATGTTGAAAGTAAAGCGTTGAATGTAATTTCTGATGAAATGAATAAAATCAGTAAAAAAGGGGACAAAAGAAAAATAAGTAAAAAAGAAAGATCCACTAAAGCTATCAAAGAATCGAATGTAAAATTTGTAATTTGAAATCGTAAAACAAAGAAAAATGAAAACAAATATATTATCCGGTCAAAATCATTTAACTGATTCTAAGGAACATGATTACGGGAACATTGAATATCCTGATATTATTGAGGATAAAAATAAAAGAAATTCTATTCCGGAACAACCAAATGAACTGGCAGAAATCATTGTGATTACATCCTATCCCCCCAGGGAATGTGGTATTGCTACATATTCACAGGATCTGATTAAAGCACTTAACAATAAATTCAGAAGATCCTTGTCTATTAAAGTCTGTGCATTAAATACAGGCAATCAAAATTACGAATATCCTGAAGAAGTCAAATTTGTTCTTGATACTTCACAGGTTAACAGTTATTTGAATTTAGCTCAATCAATTAATGATGATGAACATATCCAGATGGTACTGGTTCAACATGAATTCGGTTTATATAAAGAACAGGAGATGGCATTTCTGCAAATGTTGTATGAGTTATCAAAACCAATTGTATTGGTTTTTCACACGGTACTTCCAAAACCTGATCTGCATTTGAAAAAAGAAGTTAAGAATATTGTTGCGGCATGTAAGAACATCATCGTAATGACAAATACTTCTGCTAATATTTTGATGTATGATTATGGCATTTCCAAAAATAAGATTTCAATTATAGCTCACGGAACACATTTAGTTCAATATTTGAACGGAAAATTACTAAAGGAAAAATATAATTTATCAGGACGGAAAGTCTTGACAACATTTGGATTATTAAGTAGAGGAAAGAGTCTGGAAACTACCATTGAAGCATTACCTGCTATCGTAAAAAATTCACCTGAAGTAATTTTTTTGATTATTGGTAAAACCCATCCGGAAGTAGTGAAATCAGATGGTGAAGTTTACAGGAATGGTTTAATTCAACGGGTGAAAGAGCTTCATCTTGAGGATCATGTCCGGTTTATAAATAAATACCTGTCATTACCCGAGTTATTGGAATATTTACAATTGACAGATATTTATCTTTTTACGTCGAATGATCCCAATCAGGCAGTAAGCGGAACTTTTGTATATGCTATGAGTTGCGGTTGTCCTATTATTTCAACACCAATTCCACATGCTGTAGAATTATTGTCGAAGGATACAGGAATGATTTTTGATTTTAATAATTCGAAACAACTGGCAGATGATGTAATCATCTTACTTAATAATAATCAGTTGCGAAAAAGAATCACTACAAAAACTATTGAGAAGATTGTGTATACTGCATGGGAAAATTCAGCTGTTGCGCATGCTGCACTGTTTGAAAAAATTGCCGGTGATAAAATTAAAATTCAATATAACTTACCTGAAATAAATCTGAATCATCTAAAAGCGATGACAACCGATATAGGAATCATTCAGTTTTCAAAAATCAATCAACCTGATTTAAGCACGGGGTATACATTGGATGATAATGCCAGGGCGATGGTTGCTATCTGCATGAATTATAAAAAGGATAGTTCGCAGGAGAGGATAGCTGAAATACGCAAATATCTTGGATTCATCAAATTCTGCCAACAGCCCGGTGGCGATTTTTTGAATTATGTTGATCAGAATAAGAATTTTACGGATCAAAACAAAGAGGTCGATTTAGATGATTCGAATGGGCGGGCAGTTTGGGCGTTAGGTTATTTGTTCTTATTGAAAGGAACCATCCCATCCGGAATAATTACCGAAGCAGAGGCAATCTTTCAGAAATCTCTGCCCCATCTTGCTAAAATAGAGGCTCCACGAGCTATGGCATTCGTTATAAAAGGTATTTATTATCGTCAAAAAGGGATAAAAACATCTGAATATCCTGATTTAATTAAAGAATTTGCCGACAGGTTACTGGAGTTGTACAAACATGAAGCAACCGATAAATGGGAATGGTTTGAAGATTGTCTGACTTATGCCAACAGTGTTTTGCCCGAAGCCATGTTATATGCCTGGCTCATCACAAAAAAAACAATTTATAAAGATATAGCCATAACTTCATTTGATTTCCTGTTACGACACACATTTAACGAAAACGGAATAGAAGTTATTTCAAATAAAACCTGGCTTCAAAAAGGACAGATTGCCGCTCATTATGGCGAACAACCCATTGATGTGGCATATACTATCATGACCCTGGATAAATTCTACGAAGTATTGAAGGATGAAGACTATTACAAAAAAATGGTCATCGCATTTAATTGGTTTTTAGGATGTAACAGGTTGCAACAAATTATTTATAATCCGTGTACGGGTGGATGTTATGACGGTTTGGAAGAAACACATGTAAATATCAATCAGGGTGCCGAATCAACGGTTAGTTACCTGATGGCTCGTTTAACGATAGAAAAATACAATGATGAAAAGTGAAATTTCTAAATCAATTGCTGTTATTGTAGCCCATCCTGATGATGAAACATTATGGGCCGGAGGAACAATTTTAAGTCATCCATCCAATAAATGGTTTATTGTGTGTCTTTGCCGTGCAAGTGATCCCGATCGTTCTGTCAGGTTTTATAAAGCGTTGAAACAGTTAAAAGCTGAAGGAGCCATGGGTGACCTCGATGACGGACCCACTCAGGAACCGTTAAATGAAAAAGAATTGGAGGAATATATTATCAAATTACTTCCTGACACCCATTTTGACCTGATACTGACTCACGATTCAAAAGGTGAATACACCAGACATTTACGGCATGAAGAAGTAAATAAAGCGGTTGTTACGCTCTGGAATGATGGAAAGATCACTGCAAAAGAGCTCTGGACATTTGCTTATGAAGATGGCAATAAGGCTTATTTTCCTCAGGCTATTGAAAAAGCAAATTTATTCGAAATTCTTCCGGAACAAATATGGTCGAAAAAATACAAGCTAATTACTAAAACCTACGGTTTTGGTAAAGATAGTTGGGAAGCTGAAACAACTCCTTTGTCGGAAGCTTTCTGGCAATTTAAAGATTCACATGCAGCGAAGAAATCGATTACAAAACAAGAAAAAGAGTTGAATATATTTAAGACGCCAAATCTGGATGCATTAAAATCAATGTATTATAAGAGTAAAGATTATATCACTGATAAAATAAGTTGGGAGGAAGAGTTATCACTTTTGGCAGAAGCATATTTACGGCTTAAAGGAAATGATATAGAAAATAAAACACTTCTATATTTTGAAAATGAATTGAGAATTTTTAAAGCACCCAGCATAGAAGTTTTGAAATCAATGTATTATAATAGCATTGGAACTGTTTTCAATAAACAAAGCTGGGAATTGGAAATTCATAATTTAAAAGATACTTTCAGTCATTATGACAAAATGCAGTTTGCAAAGTTGTCCTTTGTGCGTTTGGGAAAAGAATTAAAAATTTTCAAAACACCAAGTATTGAAGTTTTGAAAAAAGTATACAATAAAAGTATTGGATATGTTTTGAATAAAGAAACCCGGGATTTAGAAAACTCTTCAATTTCAAATACATTCAGGCATTTTAATAAAAATCATATTACTAAAAAGACTCTTGTCAAAATAGGGCATGAATTGCAACTATTCAATAAACCAAGTATAGAGAATCTGAAATTATTATATGCTAAAACCAGTAATTATCTTGAAGTTTCAATCATGTAAAATGAATACAGGAATTCTATCAGAATTTAATGGATTTTAAAATAAATAAATATGAAAGTATTGGTAATGTATGATTATCCACCATCACCGGGTGGATTAGCAACACAGGGAGACCTGCTATACAAAGGCTTGATCGAAATGGGTGTTGATGTTCATCCTGTTCATTTGGAATCAGCACAGGAAAAGGAATGGTATTATCGTTGGTTCAAACCTGATGTAGTAGTTGGAGTAGGCTATTGGGGTTATACACCTCATTTGATTTTACACCCTTTGCGATATGGAGTCCAACCTGTGCCATGGTTGGTAGCTGATGGTTATATTGCAAATTACCAGGAAGTACTGAATTCACTTCCGCTTATTTTGGTTACTTCTAACTGGGTCAAGGAAATGTACGTTCGTGATGGTATTGACGGTGATAAAATTGAAGTGTTACCTGTTGGGTGCAATACAGATTCATTCAGACCTTACAGCAAGGATGATCCTAAAATTATTGCGGTACGTGAAGCCCTGGGTGTAGCACCCGATCAGTTGATGGTACTGACAGTGGGTGGTGATGCTGCATCAAAAGGAGCCCAGGAAGTGATGCAGGCTCTTGCCATCATCAATACCAAAGCCCCAAAATGGAAATATGTGTGTAAAGTATGGCCACAACCACGAACCAAACTTCAGAATCTGTCTGATTTGGAATTGGCAACTCATCTGGGTATTGAAAAAAATGTTACCTATGCTACTAATACGATTTCGCGAAACTTTATGCCCTATTTGATTGGTGCCTGCGATATTTATGCTGCACCATCACGACTTGAGGGATTCGGAATGCCTCAGGTAGAAGCAGGTGCATGTGGAAAACCTGTCCTTAGTATTAATGCCATGGGCATGTTGGATACACTTGTTCAGGGGGAAACTGCATTTTTGGCAGGAGTAGCAAAGAGAATTGCTGTAAATGAAGTGATGCTTGGTGGTGAATCGGGATTTGAAGCACATCATAAAGTGGTATTTGATACACCAAGAATTGTTGATTATCGTGCAGATGTGCAGGATATTGCCAAATATATGCTGACTCTTATGAACGATGAACCTTTACGTGTAAAAATGGGAAAAGCAGGAAGGGAAAGAGTCGTAGAGAATTTTGATTACAGGGTGGTAGCCAAAAAGTTTGTACAGATCATGAATGAAAAAATGGGAATATACTAATTGTTAATTAATAATTGCCAGGCTATTGAAATTCAGGCTTTTGTAAATTGACAAACGGCTATTTAACTATCTACGATTACTTAATAGTAGGAATAATAGATTGTCTGTTTGGTTTATTCTTAAAATTTAACTTCTCCAATGTCAATCTTACCCTTTTCAATATGAGAAGGGGCAAGAGAGGGAGATTGAGTTGAGTTTTGTAGAAGTTTTCTATAAATGACAGAACTTTTTTATTAATCCTCGAAACTGAAAAATTAAAAAAATATCAAACAATTAAAAATATATACTCAAAAAAGGAAAGTCGAAAAAGGTGATTTCTGAGAACATCGAAGAGATAATGCATAGTTATCACGAGAAGGGAACGATTGGTACATCAATTCCCGAATCTAACGAGAAAGCACAAAAACAGGCTATAGCAATAGCCTTCAGTCAGGCAAAAAAGAAGAAATAAATAAAAAATAATGAAATAATGCGGTGATGATTTCAACTGATAATGTGATACTTAATTTAACTAAATAGATAGCATTGTCCATTAAAAAAATCGGGAAGAATCCTGGTATTCAATATAATAAGTAAAGCTTTATCTTATTATGAAAATTATCAGATTATTAAATTGTTTTATCGCAGCATTATTACATTAACTATAAAAATCATGCAAATAACTAAGAATAATGAAATAGAAGAAGCAAAAAAAGCAGCCGTTGAAGTATTGCTTCATAATTCACATGGACCCTATATGGGCCTTCCACGGACTGCCGGTTGGGGATACCCTGAACCTTACACCCGTGATTTAATGTTTTCTATCTTTGGAATTGCTGTTTCAGGAAATAAAAAACTAATGGATAGTATCCGGAAAGTATTGGAAACACTGGCAAAAAATCAAACCGGGCATGGTCATATTCCTTCCTTGGTTCATGATAAAGAAGACAGGGGAGCCAGTGATACTACACCCATGTTTTTATTGGGTGTCGGTATCTTCAGAAAAGCAACGGGAGAATCGGAATTCCTCCATTCAGCAGTTGAAAAAGCACTTACATGGATGGAATATCAAAGTCCATCTGATCGTTTTCTGGTGGCTCAGCAACCTACCAGTGACTGGCGTGATGAACAATGGGTTTTAGGATACGGTCTCTATGTTAATACAATAGTTTACAGCTATCTAAGGTTGTTGGGATTGGATGAAAGAGCAGATAATGTGCGCCGGGAAATGAGTAAATTTACAGTTACAGCCGGATCCATCCATCATCATGTTCATACAGGTCTTGTTGTAAAACATAAACCTTATTATGCATTCTGGTCGTATAAAATTCTGAGTAGTGAACGGTTCGATTTACTGGGAAATAGCCTTGCAATTTTATCCGGTATAGCATCACCATCACGGGCAAATGAAATGATTTCCTGGATTGAAGAGGAATGTGCTTCTATGCGCGAAAAAGGTGATTTAGTGGTTGGCTTACCACCTAATTTCTTTCCATACGTCAAAACGAATGATCCTGAATGGAATGAACGATATGCCGAATACAATAACCCAGGTGATTATCATAATGGCGGTATCTGGCCATTCGTAAGTGGCATTTATATTGCAGCATTGGTTGCAGCCAAAAGATATGCATTAGCACAGGAAAAACTGGAAGTGCTGACACAATTTATTAAAGTTTCAAGAATAGAACCTGTTGAGTTCGGATTTAACGAATGGATAAAAGCACAGGATGGAAAACCAATGGGCCAGGACTGGCAAACATGGAGCGCAGCGCTTTACCTTTATGCTGCAAAATGTGTGGAAGAAAAAAGAACTCCGTTTTTTGATGAGTTCCGAAGCAATAGTACTGAAAAGTAATTTAAGTCATTTACAGTGAAGTTATAATTTCAAAAGCTTACCGGGATTAAAAAAAATGTTGTTTTAATGATTTGTGACAATCCTAATCTGTAATTGTAAAACATGTGAATTATATAAGAAATAAAAATAATTATGTAATAATTTAAATTGAAAAATTATGACCTTTGATACGTTATTGATTTAAAAGTTGAAAAAAGGATTTAACACTAAATTTTAATTTAAATAAGTTATTCTTGATTATGGACAAAATAAACGAAAATAAATACCCTCTTGTCAGACAAGAAGGGGAGGAAAAAAAGATCGTATTACCGGGTTATCCAACTTATCCAAAAGACGAAGATATTTACAGTTCGGGTAAAGAAGAGAAAGAAATAGATCCGGAACAAATTGCTCTTATCAAGGAAAAAGAAGAAAACGGTATAAATAATGAAAAAGATTTTGAAGATGATGAATCAGGAGATGACCTTGATGTACCCGGTTCAGAATTAGATGATAATGAAGAAAATACCGGAGATGAGGATGAAGAAAATAATTACTATAGTTTAGGGGGCGAAAATCATGAAAATCTGGATGAAGATTCGAATAAATTAGATTAAGTCTAAATTGAATCCTGTTTTATTTCCTCGGAATTCAGATTATCAGACAAGAGAAACAGATCAACTATCTCATTTCTCTTTCTTTGAATTATTTAAATTATTGGTCAACAAACATTCAGTCAATGGAAGTATAAAATTGTCACAGAGACATTGAAATCAACTTGTTGCCATTTTAAAACCAACTTAATCAATGCATTTGAGTCCGGATCCGGATGATTGATAAGAAAATAAAATCAGAACATAAAAAATCAGGAAAATCACAAAGTCATTACTAACTTAAATCTCAAAATATTATGCGCTACTTTGGAAACAATATCAGTATGGTTGTAAATGAAATGGTGGTCAGCTATTCCGATTTGGGACCGGATAATGCTCCGGTAATTATTTTTATCCACGGATTTCCACTTAATAAGTCTATGTGGAATAAACAGGTTGAAGTTCTGAAGGATAATTTCCGTGTGATAGCGTATGACATACGTGGTCATGGAGAATCGGATACAGGGAATGATCCCTTTTCTATTGACTTGTTTGTAGACGATTTGATCCGGTTTATGAATGCTTTAAAGATACATAAAGCCTCTTTATGCGGGCTGTCAATGGGTGGCTATATTGCATTAAAAGCTATTGAAGACAATTCTGAACGTTTTGAAGCACTTGTATTATGTGATACGACCTGCAAGACCGATTTGCCTAAAGTTAAGGCAACACGTTTAAAGACTATTGAAAACATTATTAAAAACGGTGTATTTAAATATGCCGATGGAAGTTTAAAAAATTTATTTTCACCAGAATCATTTACTACTAAACAAGATGAAATTTCGTCTGTGAAAGAGATGATTATGAACACTTCCGAACTTTCACTCTGCAGCACCTTACTTGCTTTATCTGCCCGTCAGAGAACATGCACCGGATTGCCGGAAATAAATGTACCTGTGCTTATACTTGTCGGAGAGAAAGATGGGATTACACCACCGGCTGCTTCAAGGTTTATGCAAGAAAAAATAAAAAATTCGACTTTACATGTGATTGAAGGTGCCGGTCATTTAAGCAACCTTGAAAATATGGAAGAATTTAATCAACAACTTCAACTGTTTTTTGACCCGATCTATAAAAACCAACAAAACGTTACTCAATCTTCAGAGAATACAGTTTTAAGAGATTTACGGAATAAGTTGAGTATGTTGTTGTCATTCAGATCAATTTAAGTCACCTTCCAATTTTGATAAAAAGTATATGTTCGCTTAGTTGATGAAAACAGGTTGAATCAATCCTTCAACCTAATAAAAAATGGATATATTAATTACTAATTCTCGTAAAATGATTGTATTATGAATGATATAAATGATAATAATTACCGTTTTATAAAACCTGTATTTAGTGAATCAATTATGAATTCTCAGAATTTCTCAAAGTATCCACTGGGTGAGGATTTTTATAATCTGATTACAGAAGATAATGAAACAAATACGTTTGAAAGTTCGAAAATGATAGATTCAAAAGTAAATGATGAAAATTGAACTTAATAGATTTAAATTTCTGTATATCCTCCGTTAAATGATTTTTATTTAAAGTTTCAAGGCTTTTATGTAGCCGGAAATGTTTAATTCTAATAGTATCAGAGAACAATAACAAAAGAATTTTCAATGTCTGATTGATTATAAACAAATTGATTGTATTCGAGTCAAGCTGATGAAACAAATAGAAAATTTAAATATTCTCCATTACATATTGAATTTAATTAAGGTATACGATTTGTTAATAAAATAAGCAAAAATTTAATACTTAAAACTATGGTGAACTTAGTTGAAAACAAAGTATTTGGAAAAGTCAGGGCAGAGTATATAGAAGTAGAACGCTATGTACATCTTCATGTTACTGATGCAGGTGAAGGACGGCCTATTGTGTTAATACCGGGTTGGCCGTTAAGCGATGAAATGTATGAGTACCAATACAACGATTTAATGAATAAGGAATTTCGTGTGATTGGAATTACATTAAGGGGTTTTGGCAGATCGGACAAGCCTTATGGAGCATATAATTATGATGTGCATGCAAAGGATATTAAAAGTGTGTTGGATAAACTCGATATAAAAGATGCCGTTTTAGGTGGATTCTCTATGGGAGGCGCAATTGCTATCCATTATCTGGCAACTTATGACTCTGCTCATGTCTCTAAACTGATTTTAGCAGGTGCAGCTGCTCCTATCTGGACGCAACGGAAGGATTTTCCTTATAACCTTACCCTGTCAGCTGTTGATGATTTAATTGCGTTGAATTTTAGTGACAGGCCAAAACTATTAGCAGAATTTGCAAAAATTTTCTCTGCCAATGAAACTTCATTAAATGAAGGTATCAGTAAATGGCTCCATGGAATTGGATTAGTAGCTACAGCTCATGCCACCGGCCAGTGTTTATACGCTTTGAGGGATACTGATTTAAGAGATGATCTGAAAAAAATAAAGATCCCTACCTTAATACTTCACGGGAAAAAAGATAAAATATGTTCGTTCGAACTGGCTGAACAAATGAAAGCCGGAATTGAGAACTCAAAACTTGTTGCCTTTGAAAATAGTGGTCATAGTTTGTTTCTTGAGGAAACAAAGAAGTTTAATTCCGAATTGATAAAGTTTGCAGGAGTATAAGATTTTTGGAATTAAGTATCAAGAAAAAATTAACTACACATATAGATCACAATAGAAAAACACAATAGATTTAAATACACGAGATTCTTTACAATTTATTCATTTACAATTTACAATTTACAATTGGTAAGGAGCACTGTATTTTAAAATTAATAATTAATCAACCAATCAACCGATTAACTAATGAAGGTTATTTACTCAATAATATTCCATGATTGAATCGCTCTCAATCCAGGTTCTCCTGATCATATTCGGCGTGAGTGGAGTGATAATATGGTTAGCAGGAATTAAATTAACTGAAACAGCTGATATTCTTTCCACTCATTTTGGGTTGGGTGAAGCTTTAGGGGGGTTGATATTACTCGCAATAGTCACAAACCTTCCTGAAATTGCCATCACAGTAAGTGCGGCATTGCAACATAATATGGATCTTGCCATAGGGAATATCCTTGGTGGTATTGCCTTGCAAACAGTAGTTCTTGTTGTGTTGGATGTTTTTGGTCTGGGTAAAAAGGATCCGCTTACTTACCGTGCAGCTTCACTGATATTAGTCCTGGAAGGATTAATGGTTATAACTGTTTTAACATTAGTGGTTGTCGGCAACCAGTTCGGACCTTCAGTTATTTACATGGGTATATCGCCTGTTGATCTTATCATCTTGTTGGTTTGGATTGTAGGCATTTACATGATAGGGAAGGCAAGAACCAGTTTACCCTGGCATCAGTTGGGTGTCCTTCCGAATATGCAAAAAGAAGAGAGAGGACACAGCAAGAAAAAGAAGTATGATTTAGCCATCAAGAAAGGTACGCGTATTGTAACTGTTATTTTTGTTTTCGCATTATGCTCTCTGTTAACGCTTGTTGCTGGTGTGGGGTTGGAGGTAAGCGGTGATGCCATAGCAAAACAGATTGGAATGACAGGCGTATTGTTCGGGGCAACCGTATTAGCGGCTGCAACTTCTCTGCCTGAAGTATCCACAGGGATAGCATCCATAAAACTGAAAGATTATCAAATGGCGATGAGTGATATTTTCGGGGGTAATGCTTTTTTACCGGTATTATTTCTTGTTGCCACTGTTATTTCGGGTAAATCAGTTCTTCCCCAAGCCCACAAAACGGATATTTATCTTACAGCTCTGGCGATACTCCTTACGATTATTTATATCTGCGGATTAATATTCCGTCCACGAAAACAAATAATGGTGATGGGCATTGATTCATTCTTAGTATTGATAGTTTATATCATTGGATTATTGGGATTGTTTGTTATTGTTTAGGATAAGAATTAAATGAAAACAACTATTATTCATAATATTGTAACCAGATTATATTTTTTATAACAAAATGGAAAATCAAACTAAAAAAAAGAAAGTGGCTATTCTGGCAACAGATGGCTTTGAACAATCGGAATTGAAGAAACCTCTAAAAGCTTTAAAAAAAGAAGGAATCTTAATTGATATAATATCATTAAAAAAAGGAAAAATAAAGGGTTGGAAAAACACAAAATGGGGTGACAAAATCAAAGTGGATGTCCCTGTTGACATGGCAGTCTGTTCCGACTATGATATGTTGGTTCTACCGGGAGGGGTGATGAATTCCGATACAATACGAACGAATGAACCTGCAGTGAAATTTGTAACCGGTTTTTTTGAACAGGGAATACCAATTGCTGCTATTTGCCATGCCGGTTCGATATTAATTGAAACAGGATTATTAAAAGGGAAACAGATGACGTCCTATAAATCAATTAAAACAGATCTGATAAATGCCGGAGCAGATTGGAAAGACGAAGAAGTAGTAGTGGATAAAGGACTTATTACAAGCAGATGTCCGACAGATCTTCCTGCATTCTGCGAAAGAATAATCAGGGAAATCGAAGACAAAATTCCGGTTCATATAGACGAATGAAAATGAATGAAACAAGTTAAAAAAAGATTTCCTTCAGAGAATAAACAAATTAGTTACGCCTCTAAAGTACGTATTGTAATTAACAATTAACAATAAGTAATGCATTATGCATTAAAAATTATGCATTACTAAAATTCAGCATATGAGCAAAAATGTATCGGATCAACTGGTTGAAATATTAGTTGATGCAGGCATTCAACGAATTTATGCCGTAACCGGTGATAGTCTTAATCACGTAAATGCAGCAGTACATCGTAACGGTAAAATCAAGTGGATTCATGTCCGTAACGAAGAGACTGCTGCTTTCGCTGCCGGTGCTGAAGCGCAGTTAAATGGACTGGCATGTTGTGCGGGCAGTAGTGGCCCGGGACACGTTCATCTGATCAACGGTTTATATGATGCACATCGTTCATCGGCTTCCGTATTGGCCATTGCTACTACTATCCCTACCAAAGAATTTGGCTCCGGTTATTTTCAGGAAACAAACATATTCAAACTTTTTGACGATTGCAGTTGCTACAACCAGATGGCTGTAACACCAATGCAATTTCCCCATATGCTGCAGGCTGCACTTCAACATGCCTTGCATAAAAAAGGGGTAGCTGTTCTTGGTTTGCCGGGTGATATTACCAATCTTCCTTCTGTAAAGGCTGAAACTACAACAACTTTATTCCACAACAAGCCTATCGTTAGACCATCTGATGATGAACTTTTACAACTCGCAGGAATAATAAACTCACAACAGAAAGTCACCATTTATTGCGGACTGGGTGCTGCTGAAGCGCATGACGAAATTATACAACTTGCTGAAAAATTAAAAGCACCCGTATCTTATTCTTATAAGGCAAAGATGGCGATCCAGTATGATAATCCGTATGAAGTGGGTCTTACCGGATTATTGGGGATTCCTTCGGCTTATCAAAGCATGCATGAATGCGAATTACTGGTATTACTTGGAACTGATTTTCCTTATACTCCTTTCATGCCTGTTCATAATAAAATTGTACAAATTGACATTAAACCTGAAAACCTTGGTCGAAGAGCCAAACTTGATTTGGGACTTTGTGGGGATGTAAAAGATACATTGCAAGCTCTGCTACCTCTGATAGTAAAGAAGGAAAATGGCACATTCCTCCATCGTCAATTAGAATTTTACAAAGAAGTCAAAAAGAATTTATTGTTTTATGTAAATGATCCCGGAGAATCAAATTCTATTCATCCGGAATATGTTGCCTCGGTGATTAATGAGTTAGCTGACAAGGATGCAATATTTACAGTAGATACCGGAATGTGTTGTGTTTGGGCTGCCCGCTATATCAATGGAACCGGTGAGCGGAGAATGCTGGGTTCATTCAATCACGGATCAATGGCCAATGCAATGCCACAAGCTATTGGTGCTGCGTTTGCCTGTCCCGGAAAACAAGTGATTGCATTTTGCGGTGATGGAGGCTTGTCCATGATGATGGGTGACCTGATGACGATTGTTCAATACAATTTACCTGTGAAGATTGTTCTTTTTAATAATCGTTCATTGGGCATGGTGAAACTGGAAATGGAAGTAGCAGGAATTCCTGATATTGAAACGGATATGTTGAATCCTGACTTCGCAAAATTGGCAGAAGCAATGGGAATGTTCGGTATTACAATAAATGATCCTGCAGATGTGAAATCAGCATTAAAAAAAGCCTTTCTACAGGATGGCCCCGCGTTAATTACAATTCAGACTGATCCGAATGCACTTGCCATGCCTCCTAAACTGGAGTTTGATCAGATGAAAGGCTTTGCTTTTTATATGGGAAAAATGATGGTAAGTGGTCGTGGAGATGAGGTAATTAAAATTATTAAGTCTAATTATAAACATTTGGGTGAAGTTTTATAATTAATAATTAATAATTACCAGGATGCTGAAATTTAAGGTTTTGTAGATTAAATGATAGATTATTTAACTATTTATGTTTACTTAATTGAAAAAAAGAAGAATAACTAATGTTGAATATAAACTAAAAAAGAAAATTATGCCGGATTTCGGATCACCCTTTTCAGGGTTAGCAAATGAAAGAAAGCTTATAATTCAGAGCTCGTAAGAGCAATCCGTTTCATGGTAGCTGCAGAGTATGAAGCGATACAGATGTATATGCAACTCGCTGAATCAACTGACAATAAACTCGCTGTGAATGTGCTAAAGGACATTGCAGATGAGGAACGTGTACATGCAGGTGAGTTCTTAAGATTACTTAAGGAAATTTCCCCTGATGAAGAAAAATTTTATTCCAACGGGGCAACAGAAGTAGAAGAAGAAATTGAAAAAGGGAAGTAATCTTCAGTTTAACCAACTATGAGTGTTTGGCAAATTGACAGAAATGATGTAATTGTTGCTAATAAAAATGCATACAAAAGCGCGCAAGAATTTTGGATAGAGCGAAATATCATTTAGGAGATACATCCATTCAAACCCTTTTGAAAGAAGGAGATCCAGCTTAAATAATATTAATTACTGCCACCGAAATGAATGCGGATTGTATTGTTATGGGTTTTCATAGACAGAAATGGATGGAAAACATCCTTTTGGAAAGTGTAATAAAGTAAGTGTTGAGAAACATAACTATTCCGTTGTTCGTAATTCCAACTAAAAAAAGTTTTTAGACTTTTTTTAGTGATCGATGGCTTATTAATTCCAGTTCTTTATATACAATATACAAGGCTACATATTCAAAGAAAACCGGGACAAAATTGAATAATATTTTATGAATTTAAATCTGGAAATTTAAAATCAGGCAAAGGCTGTAAAGGTTAAATATTAATGACTGAAAGCAATCGATAGCAATTAGTATATTTGATGCCCGACATGAAATGATAAATTTCCCATAGAAAAATGGTAATCAAATATTTCAAAAAAACATTATGGAAGACTTAAGGTATTTGGAATTCTTTGCCATCGATTCAAAAGAAATTCTTGAAAAGCAAGTGGATTCGTATCGACAACAACATTCGTATGCCGGAACAATTATTGGTATTACAGCTTTGTTCATACCATTTTTCTTTAGCAATCTTGTTCGTACTTATCTTGTAATTCAATTTATTTCGGTTGTTCCAATAGCTCTTTTTATTTGGGCGATTCTTCTAATGCTAAACATTTTTAAAACGAAACCACTCGATCAGGCTTACAACGAAAAAAAATATAAGATGTTATTAACTAAAACTTATAAAGAAATACTGCTAAGTGAAATCGAAGCCAACTCACAGTCGTATAGTAAAAATAAAATGATTATTGAAAAAGCCAATAAGAATTATATAACAGCAGTCAAGTTAATTACTATTGCACTCTTGTTTTCTATAGTGTTGCTTTTCGCAAATCAATTCTTTAAAATCGAAAAAGTACCCAGGAAATTTATTATTGAAAATGCAATGACTAAATATAAATCTATAAACAGTTATAATACGGAATATATATTGTCTCTCCGAATGTTTCAATAATACAACGAAATATTTCTATTATGTAAATAGTAACTCATTTATAGCAAAACTTTGCTGAGTTTCTGGGTGCTTGATAGAAAATAATACTCACAGTAATAAATACAATGAAATTAAAGTTGCTGGTTTTCATCATTATGCCCAATTATAAACATTCAGATTAAGGATTATGATTTCAATTTACAATAAAAGCAAATTTTATTTAGTCCGTTATGAAAAAGGCGTTTATTAAAATAAAGAATTTTTTTAAGGTTTTCGGGCCGGGAGTTATTACAGGAGCTGCTGACGATGACCCTTCAGGAATTGCAACTTATACTCAAACAGGAGCCAAATACGGCTATGGTCAACTCTGGACGGCAATAGTAATGTTGCCGCTCATGGTAGCTATACAAGAAGCCTGCGCCCGGATTGGTGCTGTAAACGGTCATGGCTTAGCAGCCGTTATTAAAGCTAATTACAGTAAAAAAGTGCTTTATTCAGCTGTTTTACTGGTAGTTATTGCTAATATAATAAATATTGGTGCAGATATTGGTGCTATAGCTGCAGCTGCTCAATTAATTATTTCAGTCAATTTTATCATTTTAACTTTAAGCTTTACGGCTCTTATTTTAATACTGGAAATTTTTACTACTTACCAGGTTTATTCACGTATTTTAAAATGGCTGGCTTTAACATTGTTGGCCTATCCGTTCACGCTCTTTATTATTTCCAAACCCTGGCATACGATTATCACCGCTACTTTTTTGCCACATATAGAATTAAACTTTGAGTTTTTTTTCATCATTACCGGAGTTTTGGGGACTACAATTTCTCCTTATATGTTTTTTTGGCAGGCTGCACAAGAAGTGGAAGAGGAAAAGTCTAAACATTTGATTAGTAGATATAAAACGCCTAAAATAGGGACGAAATTTATTAGAAATCTTCGGCTCGATAATTTTACCGGTATGATATTTTCAGAATTCGCTACATGGTCAATGATTGTAGTGGCTGCAACTGTTTTACATCAAAATGGCATTATTAACGTAGCATCAGCTGCTGATGCTGCAAAGGCACTGGAACCTCTTGTTCATACTTTTCCCAATGCAGGCTTTATATCCAAACTGATTTTTGCAGTGGGCATTATTGGTCTCGGCTTGTTAGCCATTCCGGTATTATCAGGTTCGGCTGCTTATGCCATGTCCGAAGCCTTTAATATGAAACAAGGCCTCAACCTTAAATTAAAAAATGCTTATGGTTTTTATGGAGTAATTATTATTGCTACTCTTGTTGGGTTAATGATAAATTTTATTGGTATTAATCCAATTAAAGCTCTGGTTTTTACGGCCGTTTTTAATGGTGTAGCTGCAGTACCTTTAATATTCCTGATTGCCAGAATTGCCCGTAATAAGAAAATTATGGGTGAATACCGAAGTGGGTGGTTGTCAAATATTGTTGTTTGGATTACTTTCGTGATTATGCTTGCTTCAGCAGTTGCTATGTTTTACTCTTTAGCCCGTGGATAAAACACATTTTAATTTAAAAATTGACCTAGTTAGATTTTGAAGTTTTAAACTCTTAAGAAAAATCTAAAATACTAATATCAATTTTTAGAGTTAATTTATTAAAACAAAATGATGGATTATAATCCGTATTTAATAAATCCTATTTCTTTAGTCCCTGACATTCGATTTCTGATAAATTTTTTATCCTGGAAATGGATAACAAATGGATACACATTCTTTAAACGTTTTAGCACCTGACTGTTTATTTAACGGTTTGACGAATAACAGACGAAATAAGATTACTTTTAACACGAATTTAAAATTATAGAAAGACAAGACAATTAAAGTTTACGAGTGAAACTTTAAACTTGTTTTTTTTGTTAAATGTAACAACAATTTGAAATAATTATTGATAGTTAAATGATCTATCCGTTAATTTGCAAAAGCTTAAAATTCAGTATCATATATTTATTAATTTTCATTATTAATTTTTCATTACTTAAATATCAACCAATTTAAATAGTATTCATATCTTTTAAATAAATATAAAATCATGTCTGATAAAATAAAGATTCATAAACCTCTTTACAGTTTTCTACCGACAGATATCGATGGATTTGATTCATTAGCAGAACTTGCACTTGATTTACGATGGTCTTGGAATCATGCGGCTGATGAAGTTTGGCGACAACTGGATCCTGCATTATGGGATATTACCCATAATGCATGGGTTGTATTACAAACAGTATCCAGGGATCAGTTTCAAAAAGTCATGTCTGACCCTGAATTTAGAAAAGAAGTAGATGGACTCCTTGAATCAAAAAGAAATGCAATTTCCAATCCTGCATGGTTCCAGCAAAATCATCCAGATTCTTCGTTAACTAGTGTTGCTTATTTTAGCATGGAATTTATGCTAAGCGAAGCTTTGCCTATTTATTCAGGCGGGTTAGGGAATGTTGCTGGTGATCAGCTTAAGGCCGCCAGTGATCTGGGTGTCCCTGTCGTAGGGATAGGTTTATTATATCAACAGGGCTATTTCCGTCAGGAAATTGACAAAGATGGAGCACAACTGGCTCTTTTCCCCTATAATGACCCCGGACAAATTCCCATTACCCCAATGCGGGAAGCAAATGGTGAATGGTTACGTCTGGAAATTTCTCTTCCGGGTTATTCTCTTTGGCTTCGGGTCTGGCAGGTTCAGATCGGGAGAATACATCTATATTTGCTGGATAGTAATGATGCCGCTAATTTTCCTGTCCATAGGGGAATAACAGGTGAATTATATGGCGGTGGTTCAGAACTCAGGCTTAAACAGGAAATGGTACTTGGGATTGGTGGTTGGCGTTTGCTGAATGCTCTTGGAATTAAACCTCAGGTTTGTCATCTGAATGAAGGTCATGCTGCTTTTGCTATCCTGGAACGTGCATATAGTTTTATGCAGGATACAGGCCTGCCTTTTGAAGCTGCCCTGACAAGCATCAGATCGGGGATTCTTTTTACAACACATACAGCTGTAGCAGCCGGGTTCGATTGTTTTCCACCCTCACTTATTGAGCAATACCTTGGTGAATATGCAGAACAAAAACTGGGTATTACAAAACAACAATTGTTAGCCCTGGGCAGGAGTAACCCTTACGATGAATCGGAACCTTTTAATATGGCTCATCTGGCTATTCATGGTAGTGGGGCTGTGAATGGTGTAAGCCGGCTCCACGGTGAAGTAAGCCGGCATATATTTGAACCATTATTTCCAAAATGGCCTACGAATGAAGTGCCGGTCGGATATATTACAAATGGTGTGCATATGCCTACCTGGGATTCTAAAGATTCGGACGATATATGGACTGAATTTTGCGGTAAAGATCGATGGCTTGGTATGAATAAAACACTTGAACAAGATATTCGTCGTGTTCCTGACGAACGACTTTGGGAAATGCGCCTTAATGCAAACAAGACACTTCTTAAATTTGCAGGCGAACATCTTTCAAGGCAACTGCTTGGATCAGGACACACACCTGAAATTAGTGAACTGTCAAAACATTTATTTGATCCAAATGTATTAACACTTGGCTTTGCAAGGCGTTTTGCAACTTACAAACGTCCTAATCTGATCCTTCATGATCAGCAGCGATTGTTACGGTTATTGACAAATTCAGAATTCCCAGTACAACTCATTATAGCGGGCAAAGCCCATCCAAACGATCAACAAGGACAGGATTTGATTAAAGAATGGATTCAATTTATCAAACGAAACAATTTTCAGCCCCGCGTAATATTTCTGAGTGATTACGATATGCAGATTTCGGAACATCTGGTTCAGGGAGTTGATGTCTGGATCAATACACCGCGACGCCCGTGGGAAGCCAGTGGAACCAGTGGAATGAAAGTACTTGTAAATGGAGGAATCAACCTCTCTGAACTGGATGGATGGTGGGCTGAAGCTTTTACTCCTGAAGTTGGATGGGCAATAGGTGATGGCAATGAACATGTTGACGAAACAAACTGGGATGCAATTGAAGCAGAACAACTTTATACACTACTCGAACAAAAGGTAGTACCCGAATTCTATAACAGGAATGAAAAAGGAATTCCAACAGCCTGGATTTCGCGTATGCGGGAAAGTATGGCTCAACTGACGCCAAGATTCTCAGCCGACAGAACCGTAAGGGAGTATACCGAAAATTTCTATCTCCCGGCAGCAAAATCATATCTGAATCTTGCAGCAAATAAAGGAGAAAAAGGGAAACAACAATATGATACCATTCTTTCACTGGAACAAAAATGGGATACAATCCATTTCGGAGAAGTCAAAGTTTCAACTATTGAAAATAATCATTATTTTGAAATTCAGGTTTATTTCAATGAGGTTAATCCGAAGAATGTACAGGTAGAACTGGTTGCCAAAGGGATAAATGGAGAAGCTCCGGTAGTGAAGAAAATGGATCGTGGAAATAAACTGGAAGGCGAATTCAATGCATTTCAATTTCATGGATCTGTGCAGACAAACCGTCCGGCATCTGATTTTACTGCAAGGGTAATACCATTAATTCCATGTGTTTCTGTGCCACTTGAAATTTCAAAGATTACATGGCAACATTGAGGTCATTTACAATTAACCTCCCGATAGCTATCGGGACAACCAATTAACCTCCCGATAGCTATCGGGACAACCAATTAACCAATTAACCAATTAACCAATTAACAAATAATGGAATCTTTAAAACCTAAAATTGTAATAATAGGAGCCGGTAAAGTCGGTAGCACATTTGCATTTTCACTTATGATGAGTGGGCTAGCCCGTGAAATCGTATTAATAGACAAAAATGAATCGCTTGCTATTGGTGAATGCATGGATTTGAACCACGGAATGAGTTTTGTACATCCGACAAAAATTTATGCAGCCGGATACGAAGGTTGTGTTGATGCCGATATAGTTGTTATCACAGCAGGTGCCAATCAAAAACCCGATCAAACAAGAACCGATCTGGTTCAAAAAAACGTGGCTGTTTTTAAAGAGATAATACCTGCCGTTGCAAAATATGCTACAACTGCAATTCTACTGGTTGTAACTAATCCTGTCGATATTCTTACCTATGTTACCTTGAAATTATCAGGCTTTCCGGTTAACAGGGTTATTGGATCAGGAACCGTATTGGATACTGCCCGTTTAAAGTACCTTATAAGCGATTATGCAAAAGTAGATGCAAGCAATATACATGCATATATTATTGGTGAACATGGTGATACAGAACTGCCTGTATGGAGTAATGCCACTATTAGCGGTTTGCCGGTGGAAAGGTATTGCTCGGAATATGCAAAACTTGGTCACGCTAAAAATGAATTGAAAGAGATATTTGAAAAAGTCAGGAATTCGGCATATGAGATTATCAAACTAAAAGGAGCCACCAACTATTCAATTGCTTTGGCACTGGTAAAAATAACAAGATCGATACTAAGAGATGAAAATTCCATATTGCCTGTATCCACCCTTATCACTGATTATTATGGCATAAGTGATGTGTGTATAAGCATCCCTTCCATCATCAATATTAAAGGGGTTGAACAATATGTAAAACTGGACCTTACTAATGATGAGCAAAAACTGTTTATCCATTCGGCAAATACATTGAAAAAGTTTATTAAATCTATTGAACAGGAATGAGGAGTAAGAGGTAAGTGGTAAGGTAAGTAAATAAAAAAGATAGTTGAGTAGGTAGTAAAAGTGTATCCAAATTTCAGGACGTTACAGTAAGAGAGTAAGAGATAAGAATATGAATGACAAAGAACCATGATAAAATATTATAGAAACTTGACATAATAAAATAGAGTTAAAAACAAGATAAATTGCATAACTGAAAGTGGATTAAATAGATCTATACAATATATAATTTAAAAATGAAAGTTTTGTAAATTAAATTGCAGAACTTTCGTTTTTTTTATATAGATTTGGCATTCAATATCCGCCGGGTAATAATTCGATAATCAGGTATAAGTGAAAATATGTGTGAATCATGCAATTTGTTTTATTATTTTTGTAATGTTTCAGGTAGAAAAATGCCTAATTTTAAAATCAGAAAATATCTGTTTAAAAACTTTATTTAAATAAATGGGTTATAATGTATATAATCATACAATGTAAAACCATGGACTTTATTTTATTTTATTGAATTTTATTTAGATTTAAAGTTTCATGTTATGAAATTATTTATTAAATATATGGTCAGTAATCGCTGCAAAATGGCGGTAAATGAATTATTCAGGGAGCTTGGATTGCATGTATTGAGTGTTGAATTGGGCGAAGTTGAGGTATCGGATTCTATTTCTGAAAATGATTTTATCTCATTGAAAAGAGGATTATATGATTTAGGCTTTGAATTAATAGAAGATAAACGTACTCTATTAATTGAAAGAATTAAAAAGACAGTTATTGATATGGTTCATCATTCGGATGAAATAATTAAAGTGAACTTTTCCGATTATTTAAGTGAAAAGTTGAATTATGATTATACTTATCTGGCGAATATATTTTCTGAAGTTCAAGGGCTTTCCATAGAACATTATATAATTTCACATAAAGTTGAACGCATAAAAGAATTAATCATATACGATGAATTAAATATTACTCAAATTGCAGACAAGATGAATTACAGCAGTGTAGCACATCTTTCCATGCAGTTTAAAAAAGTAACAGGACTGACACCTACATCGTTTAAAAAATTAAAGTTAAAAAAAAGAGAGCCAATTGAAGATGTTGGAATCAAATAATTTGAAATATATTATTCAAATTAAAAGTCCGCTGTTTCCAATTTCCAATTGGGTTCCTATTTATTAAAAAACCCACCAATCAATCAACAAACCAACTACTTAAGCCTTTAAACAATACTCGGAATCATCAATCAGTAACATTGAACCCTACTGACTCTCGAACAATGATGTGTGAATAATATAAATCATTCAGGGAATTGTGTAAAAAAGTCAGGAATAAAATGTTCAAATTTGCAGTGTGAAAATTCATTCACCACTAAATAGAGAATATAATGAACACAACTGAATTGAAAGGAAACTGGGACGAACAGAAAGGCAAACTAAAACAAAGATTTGCTCAATTAACCGATGATGATTTATTGTTTGCCGAAGGGAAGAAAGATGAAATGCTTGGTAGACTTCAAATAAAACTCGGTAAAAATAAAGATGATTGGTTTAAAATTTTATCTGATCTTTAATCGAATTGAAAATCCCTTATGTGTGCTATGTCATCATAAGGGATTTTTGTGTAAAGAACGTAATTTATTACGAAAATATTTATTCTACTGATGTTCGGGAGGACAGAATTCAGATTCTGTCTTTCTTGTGATATCCCATTAATACCTTACAGAGTCTGAACTCTGTCCTCCCGGTCCTTGCGTTAAAAAGATTTCATTGATAAGAATTATAGAGTTTTTGATTTGTTTACAAAAAAGGTGTTCAACTAAAAGCATTTGAATTGTAAATTGTACATTGTACATTGTACATTGTAAATTATCCGTTATATATAAGTCTTTTTATTCTTGTAAAGGCCCATAGATAAAGGTAAATATTCTTTTATTTAAACCTGTATTCCTTTATTTTACTCAACAGATATTCTATTATCTGTGAATTATGTAAATCGTTTGTATAATTGTGTAACAACTCAGGTCATTTAATCTACTAATTTTACATCGATTAATTAAACAATCAATTTAAAACAACTTAAAATGAAAAAAACAATTTTTATTGCACTGTTAGCGATATTTTCGTTAAGTGCAGTACCAACATTTGCAACTACCAGCGCAACAACTGCAACTGCAACGACTACTGATACTAATACAAAACTATCCGATGAACAAATTAGTAATTACAGGTCACGTGTTGAAGAAATTCGTGATATGGACAAATCAGAATTGACTTCCAGCGAAAAAATGGAACTTAAAACCGAATTGAAAGACATCAAAGCTACAATGCATAGAGATGGAACTTTCATTTATATTGGCGGAAGCACACTTGTAATTATTTTGATTTTATTGCTTATCCTTTAAGAAATTCTTTTTTGAATAATTATTCAAAGCATAAAGCCGAATTTAAAAAATTGTGAATTTAATGACATTAACGATCAATGTCTTAAAACAAAACAATACTTTCTTGTTTTATGTTATTCAATTAAAATAGAGTTCTGTATTTTTGTACAGAACTCTGTTTTTTAAATTAAAGCTTTAATATCAGAATCAATGAACTCCGTTTGGAATTGTACCATAATAAATAAATTAAAGCAGACTATTCTGTTTTCATTGTTTATGTTTTGTGTGTTCCCAAAGACTTTTTCACAGAGATATTTTCAGCAAAAAGTAAATTATACCATTGATGTAACCCTGCATGATAAGAGCAATGAACTTACGGCTTTTGAAAAAATGGAATATGTCAACAATTCACCCGATACACTCCAATTCCTGTATTTTCACTTATGGCCAAATGCCTATTCAGGTAATAACACTGATTTGGCAAAGCAAATCTTCGTCATTAAAGGTAAAGAACGATTGTTTAATGATCCCGAACTAAGAGGTTTTATTGATTCATTGAACTTTAAAGTGGACAACCGCCAGGTACAATGGAAAATCCTGCCCGATCAGCCTGATATTTGCCGACTGATATTGAATAAACCGCTTGCACCCGGTAAATCGATTCTTATTTCTACACCCTTTCATGTCAAAATTCCAAAAGGAGTTACCTCAAGATTGGGGCACATTGGTGAATCCTATCAAATCTCACAATGGTATCCAAAGCCGGCTGTTTACGACAATACGGGCTGGCATCAGATGCCCTATCTCGATCAGGGTGAGTTCTATTCGGAATTCGGGACCTTTGATGTCAGGATTACCTTGCCGGAAAATTATATTGTCGGTGCTACAGGAAATCTGCAAAATAAACATGAAGCTGAAATGCTGGATAAAATAGCAGCCGATACTTCATGGATAAGTACTTCTGATAAAGATAAAGTGGAATTTCCAGCCTCTTCTTTGAAAACAAAAACATTGCACTATTTAGGGAATAATATACATGATTTTGCCTGGTTTGCCGATAAACGATTCCATGTATTAAAGGGAAAGGTAATTCTTCCTTCATCCGGCAAAGTCGTGACTACCTGGTTGATGTTTACCAATCAGCAGTCGGATCTCTGGAAAAATGCCATCCCCTATATAAACCATGCCATACTCGATCTCTCCGGGTGGATTGGAGATTATCCGTATAACAGTTTTACCGCAGTTCAAAGTGCACTGAATGCCGGCCTGGGAATGGAATATCCCGGGGTCACGGTGATTGGCGTCACAAAAGATGCATATTCCCTGGATAAAGTGATCGCACACGAAACCTGCCATAACTGGTTTTATGGTGCACTTGGATCCAACGAACGCAGGTATCCTTTTATGGATGAAGGAGTCACAACCTCGTACGAAATGAGGTATCTTGCTAAAAGGTATCCTGAAAAAAAACTATGGGAGAATTATTTTACGAAGGAAAGCCAGGCAAAGTTCTTTCATTTGGATAAAATATCCGAACAAAGAACAATGGAATTCGAATGGCTTGTTTCGGCACGCAATAATCTTGAACAACCTGTTAACCTGGGTTCAACCGATTATGATGCAACGAATTATAATCTTATTCCTTATAACAAGGCTGCCCTTGGTTTCAACTACCTGAGAGCATATCTTGGTGACAGTTTATACGATTCGATTATTCATAATTATTATCATTTGTGGAAATTTAAGCATCCTCAACCGGGCGATCTTAGCAAGGTGTTTGAATCAAGAACAAATAAAGACTTAAGCTGGTTTTTCGATGACTATATCGGTACAATAAAACAACTCGATTATAAAATAATCAGATACAATAACCAACGGTTACTTATAAAAAATGAGGGAGAACTGGCATCGCCAATACTCATTTCAGGATTAAATCACGATTCGGTTACTTTTGATAAATGGGTGGATGGTTTTAAAGGGCAAAAATGGATTGAACTTCCAGAAGGTGATTTTACGGAAATTAAAATTGACCGGAATCATGTTATGCCTGAACTTTTCAGGTCCGGTAATACTATCAGGACAACCGGCATTTTACCAAAAGCCGATCCTGTAATGCCTCAGCTATTATTTACCCTTGAAGATCCCGAAAAACATACAGTCATGTATATTCCGGCAGTCAACTGGAATCGTGAAAATGGATTTATGATTGGGCTTGCTGTCTATAACGGAATCATTATACCCAAACCATTCGAATATTTATTCATCCCTTTCTATACTTTTAATAATTCAAAATTAGAGGGTTATGGTAAAGTTAGCTACAACATTACTCCCTATGATAATTTCATCCGGCTGGCGAAAATTTCACTCGAAGGAACCCAGTTCGGTGCTCCCGGTAATCAAGATTATCACAAAATTATGGCGGGACTGGATATTAATTTAAGACCGGACAAAGTAACTAACCCTTTAAGACAAAAAGTTTATGGACGGTATATACTGGCTTCTGATCTTTCCCAAATTGAAAATCTTGAGAAAGTCAACCTGAATTCATATATCCAGCTTGGATATAATTTGCAAAATATACGTTTAGTCAATCCATACGACCTGTTGGTTTCAGTTGAATCAGGCAAATCATATCAAAAAGCGACTGTAGAATTTAATTATAAAAAGAGTTACAACGGGAGTAATAACGGACTGGAAATACGTTTATTTGCCGGTACCATGTTGAGCAATACATCTTCAAATTCTTTTTATTCACTGGCTCCAAGCGGCAGAAGTGGTACTGATCAATACCTTTACGAAGGAACTTATCCCGATCGTTTCGGTGTTTTTCCAACTTCATTCTGGTCCAGACAAATGACTATTTCAGAAGGCGGGATGGTATCACCTTTAAATGATAAACTCGGTTATAGCAACCGTTTGATTTCGCTTTCACTTTCAAGCAATTTGCCGGGTAAAATCGGTCGTATTGGAATAAAGCCTTTTGTCAACTTTTTGTTGAATGATCATGGAATAAGTCCTGCCAATAATTCTCCACTTTTTGGTGAAGCCGGTATAAAAGTGGGCTTCTGGAATATTTTTGAAATACATTTTCCATTGCTGGTTACAAGCAATGTCCAATCTATTGCCGGGCCATTGAATAACAGGATACGTATTGTGTTTAATCTCGATTTTTCCGGAAAGCATTGAGTATTGAGTATTGAGTATTGAGCGACGAGTATTAAGCGACGAGCATTAAGCGACGAGTATTAAGCGACGAGCATTGAGTATTGAACATCGAGCATTGAGTATTGAGCATTGAGTATTGAGGCAAGAAGTAAAAGGTAAGAGGCAAAAAATATCAAATCAACAAGCTGTTCAGTATTTCCTTGTTTTTTATTCTTTCTTTGTGGTTTATAAACTATTGTGGTTTAAAGTTTTTTTTCTGAATTAAGAAAGTGTTATTATTTTAGAATCAGGTTTTTACAAAATCAATATACAATTTTAACAGGATTAAGTTCATGAATTCAATTAAAAAACTGCAAATCAAGAACTAAGTCGCTGTTTTAACTGTTTTGACTTCAATAGCTTATTTAAGAATATACAATAAAACCGATATTATGCAGCAAATTAATTCGCAGACAAAAATAATAGTCACATTGGGACCGGCATCTTCTTCTAAAGAGATTCTTCAACAAATGATTAATGAAGGTGTGAATGTTTTTAGGTTAAACTTCTCGCATTCAACTCAAAAAGAACATTTGAAATTAATAGAACTTATAAATGATTTAAACCTTGAACTGGAAACCAATGTATCGATTCTTGCCGATTTGCAGGGTCCAAAACTAAGGGTAGGCGAAATTGTAAACAACCTGATATCTCTGATAGAAGGGGATATAGTAACTTTTGTTACCGATAAATGCATTGGTACCAAAGAACATATTTACATGAGTTATCAGGAATTTCCGTTGGATGTAAATGTCGGGGAAACAATTCTGATTGACGATGGCAAGATTAAACTCGAAGTTACCGAAACAGATAAAAAGAATGTTGTTAAGGCAAAGGTTATTTATGGCGGACCGCTTTCATCACATAAAGGTGTAAACCTTCCCGATACCAAAGTCTCATTGCCTTGCCTTTCAAATGAAGATATTTCGAATGTCCTTTTTGCCCTGAAGCATAATGTAGACTGGATTGGATTGTCATTTGTCAGAAAAGCATCCGATATTCTTGACCTGAAAGAACTGATTAAAAGCAATAAAGGGCATGCAGGTGTCATTGCCAAAATTGAAAAACCGGAAGCTCTGCTTGAAATAGATAAGATAATTGAATTTTCGGATGGAATAATGGTCGCACGTGGTGATCTGGGAGTGGAGATCCCTTTCGACCAGGTTCCTTTGATTCAGAAATCAATTGTTGAGAAATGCAATTTATATTCGAAACCTGTAATTATTGCCACCCAAATGATGGAAAGCATGATCATAAACTTCCGGCCAACCAGGGCGGAAGCCAATGATGTTGCCAATTCAGTGCTTGATGGGGCAGATGCCTTAATGCTAAGCGGTGAAACCTCAATTGGTAAATTTCCAGTTGAAACCATACAGAGCATGAGGAAAATCATTGAATATACCGAACACCATACTAATCGGACCAATCCTTTTGAAGGCCTTCATTTCCCTGTTGAGAATTCTGCAACTTTCCTTTCAGACTCCATTTGTTACAATGCATCCAGGTTAGCCGGACGGGTAGGGGCAAAAGCCATTATTTTATTTACTCATTCAGGGTATACAGCTATCAAAATATCAGGTTACAGACCGAAGGCCAATATCTACGCTTTTACCAATAATAAAAAACTGCTGTATAAATTATCGTTAGTCTGGGGTATAAAATCATTTTATATAAATACTTACAATCATTTAAGCCTGGCAATTTTCAAATCGAATGAAATTCTTAAGAAGAAGAATTTGCTGAAAGAAGGAGACTGTGTAATTTATGTTGGCAGCACACCCCTGATTGAACATGGGAATACGAATATGATTAAGGTGGAAATTATATAGTTTATAGTTTATAGTTTATAGTTTATAGTTTATAGTTTATAGTTTATAGTTTATAGTTTATAGTTTATAGTTTATAGTTTATAGTTTATAGTTTATAGTTTATAGTTTATAGT
>Ga0302268_1000258_pt1 | contig 33742 bp, 9 predicted proteins | sample III_Bog_E2_1_FD_194554 | JGI IMG/M metagenome (GOLD analysis project Ga0302268, IMG submission 194554) | Peat permafrost microbial communities from Stordalen Mire near Abisko, Sweden - III_Bog_E2_1 | ecosystem: Environmental > Terrestrial > Soil > Wetlands > Peat | place: Sweden: Abisko... | reverse complement strand
TAACTGCGATAAAGATGGTTGCGATCTAAACCCTTTCAGAAATGGAAATAAGAATTTCTATGGTGCTGGATCCCAGTTTCAAGTGGATACAACCAAGCCTATTACTGTTGTGACTCAATTTATCACATCTGATGATACTGATAATGGATAATTGACCGAAATAAAAAGATTCTACGTTCAAAATGGCAAGAAACTTCCTTTTCCAAATACCAATATTAGTGGACTGAGTGGATACAATTCTATTACTAATCAAAATTGTGCTAACCAAAAAAGAGTCTTTGGAGAACCACCAACTTTCCAGAATAATGGAGGATTAAAAGCTATGGGAGAATCTCTTAAAAGAGGAATGGTTTTGGTTCTTAGTCTGTGGGATGACCATTAAGCTAATATGCTTTGGCTGGATAGCGACTATCCCTTAAATATGGATCCTTCAGCTCCTGGAGTGGGAAGAGGACCATGCTCAAGAGATTCAGGTAAGCCTTCGTAAGTGGAAAAACTCTATGGAAATGCTAATGTGGAATTCAAAAACATTAAATTTGGAAATATTGGCACGACAGTACAATTCTAAGCTGACGGAATCACCGTTAAGGAAAGTAAATCTCTGCAAGAGGAAACTAAATGATCTCTCTTCATCATCCAATATATTTATATATTATTGAAATCAGAAGCATGCATTACTTTGAATTTTAGATTTTTCTTTACTAAACTCCTCTGTTAATTAGGTTCCCAAAGCATCGACACAAAATACAAAGTTGAATTTATTGTGGATAAAATTAAAATACTCATCTCCTCATTGTTAATCTTCCTCCAATCGCTCAACTTTCTCATTTCTAATATTTTTGGGTGTTATTCGGTTGCTCCTGCCTTGTTAATTTCTAAACCATTTTCGTTGAACTTCTTTTTTAGGTTAAACAAGCAACAAAACATACAAAAATTGAAAAAGGGGACAAAATTTTCTCAATAGGCCCCTGGCAATTATTTTTGCACAAATTTAAGACAAAATGATTGTCCATCTAAATTTTTCTTTTAATAAAAACAAATTTCTCGTGATTTCTTCTTTGTATGTTTTTCAATTTTCTTTTTTTAATCACATAGAAATTATAATAATCATTCCATAACAGCCTAATTTGATATTTCAAAAAATGGATAGATAATTTGGTATTTGCGAAATGCCACAATAACTGAACTGACGAATCAAACGTCTCCATCAACTTACAATAGAATTATTAATTAATTTTAGAATTTATTGGCAGAAAAGGCAGTAGAGAAGATAAAAGACGTTGTCTGAGAAGAAAAGAAGTTGGTCTCACCTTAAGTGTAATGAGTTTAGGTTGCTTAAAGATTACTGAAGGTGAGCAATTATTTCTCTTCATCAATTTTTAGAAACAGATATAGATATTTATGCTTTTATTTAGGGTTTTAACAAATAAAAATTGTGCACAATTCTTTTCCACTCTAAAAATTAAAATTTCAGCAAAGATATGTTGGTTTTTGCTAAAATTGATAGAGTCAAGCAAGCTTGTCCCATTTCTATACTCCTAAATTCATAATATTTAGATTTTAATTTCAAGATGGAGGCTGGAAAGGCGCTCATTTCAAGTCATTTTGAAAAAGTAGAGCAATAGTACCCCACAGACTATGATCATGCTCCGCCTGTAACTCACTAGAAGGCTAGTCGTAAGTTGAAGAGAGACTGTCTGCATGAAAAAAAGAAAGTAAAAAATCAGTAACGGGAGGAGTCTAAAGTCGATAATCTTAATACTGTCAATCTTAGCGCTAAATGCAAGTCAGATGAGGATCACTCAGTGACGACTCAAGAATCAGACCTACAAAAAAGTAGAATAGCTTCTATCAACTTAGTTCAAAAAGATGTGTTTTCACTGGAAAAGCTAATATCAAAACCTCCTTACTTGACTATTGCTCAAACTAATAGATTTATAGGAGATGTTGGCCATGCAACTGCCATTTTTAAAAGACCCATTATTTAAGGGGCTTTTTATCTTGAGTTTACCGTTAAGGAATAAATCAAAAAAGATAAAAAATTGCAAAATAAATCAGCAGTCAGATTAGGAATTGTGCAATATACATATAACCCGTCATTTCCAATTGGCTGTGGTGAAAGTTTGGCCTATAAAAGCACAGATGGTGGCTTAGTTACAGATAGTAACAAGTTCGATTAAAAATAATCATATGGAATTGGAGATGTCATAGGGGTGTGCATAAAGATTGATTCCCCTAAAAAATTTCCAAACCCTAAAGAAATAAGCTAAGGAAGTAGCATATCTTTCTATAAGAATGGAAAACTTATTTTCTAATACAATAAATTGAAGCAAATTTTTTATTGTTTTGCAATCAGTCTTTACAACTTTAGTCAAGTATAAGTGAATCTCAATTCTCAGAGCAAATACCCCATGCTATAAGGAGCAAAGCCTTATTTTACAGTTCTAAATGAAAACATTCCCTATAAAAATCTTCAAGAGCAAAGAATCTTTAAAATATGAAATTAAGTGATATTAATTATCTGCCTTCGCCAATTTCATCAATATTATTATTCCAATTTTATTTTTGTTAACAAATTTCGTATGTATTAAAGATTCTTAAAATAGATATAGTGACAATCATTTTTTTTAGAAATCCAGAGGATGGCCTTCCCATTTTATCTTAAAAGGAATCCAGTGAATCCATTATCTTACTACTCTTTTTCCTTAACGCCCTCCTTTTTTATATAACTCAGCCAAAAAATCAGAATTAGTGCAAAGATAAGCTTTTCCATCAACAATTTTTAATATTCCAGTTTGTTCGAAAGTCCATAATATGTCTTACTCAATCATACCAGTTTAGTATATTATATTCTCTATCGTAAACTGATCATTTTTGTGTAATAAAAGATATTATACCAATCTTTGAGACCACCAAGAAAGATAAGTCTATCTCCCGAGATCAGAGAGAGGCTTTTAGGGAGTACCAGGTCGACCCTCAATTAAACTGAACTCATAGCTTAAAGTTATTAAAAATTTACCATATCCCTTTCGTTGATAAAAAGGTAATACTAATATACAGGATAGATTCAGAGCCATATCTTTGGGCTGCGTTAAAAGACTTTTACTTTTGAGAAATAGCCAGCAAGGTGGTATTCACTATCGACTATTTAGCATAACACATAAAAAAGAAATACTGATGTATCCCATTACAAATTTTTATGATCTAAGAAGAGCTTTGATAGTAAGGCCAAATTTTAGCAATAAACTGGATTTTTGAGGCCATCAATCTCAAAAACAGCAATATTCTCTTCGATATCTCGATAGATCTCATCGCCAGGAGGGTGAAAAAGAGGACACTATTCATAATGTCTAACCAGTTATTTTTTGAGAGCATAAAAACTAAGGCAAAATTCGCAAATATAGAGACAGTCAATATTATGATAGTAGACAGGGTAAGAGCTATAATACCAAGCGTCACACTAATACTTCCCAATAGATATTCGATTAATAGTCTTAAATTTAGTCAATTACAGATGAAGCTGCAGAGATTGATGATCCATTCCCTCATGTTATGTGTATTTATCATTTTGCTTCTCCTTTGTCCCCTTTTTCTTGGACTACTCGTCTTTTATCATTTAACCTGTTTTTTTAATGTATTTATAGGGTACCCATTCATCATTTCTGCGGTTTAGAGGTTAGTAGTGCACATAATACTCATAGCTGGACTAGTCCTTGACTTCCATAGCATTGTAGTCTAAAATTAGAGAAATATAAAGAAAGGGTAAAGAGCAAGGCTCTTAGTAAATCATTACCTTTGGAGAGTCTGCAAGACATAATACGGGACAAATACCATTTATGTGTGTTCAGCATGTAAACCTGATAGAAATAGTTTTGATCGAGAGCTCCTTAGCAGACAGGAGTTAATCTTTTCAATAATTCATGATCCATTTTGATAATTTTCCCCTGCGCCTTTCCCATTGACATTGCGTGCATTGCCAATTTATCAAAATTATTATAATAATTGCTTTTTTTAAAGTTTGGCTTAAATATAAAATAGTATCAAAGAGCAATAATTCAATTATCTTGGTAAAAACTATAATAATTTCAATCCAAATTAAGAAATTGTATTTTGGTCTGAATTGTAAATAATTAATCTAATTTACTATTATTAATGATGAATAAGAATGAGAGTGAGAGTTATCGCAAATTACGCACTCTCTATGAAAAGAAATTTCTCAAAGAAAGTGAATATATTCAATATAATGGTTTCCGTAATTCTATTAAATATCATCAAAATCCATCGGTCAAGAAAAAGTTCACGGAGATTCATATGTGGGTCAAGGATATCAAGATTATACCACAACAGAGCAAAACTTAAAGTCAAAATAATTATTTTTTGCAAAAGGATGAACACTCTTCTACTATATCTCCGAATTCTAAGATAATTCGGCTTGAAAATGGTGAGGGGTTTCATATTTCATATGAGTATATGAATAAAAATAAGAGGTTTACTCGACCAAAAGCGAGAGTTTATTCTGAGACTCGAAGTGTTTCTACAAATATGTAGAATGACAGTAAAAAGGCTACTAATTATTCGCATTTTTTTCCAATGACTCAGAGAGTAGGCAATTTAGATAAATCTTTCATAAATTTTTCTCCAGTCAAAAAATATTCATTGTAATTTCATTAATATCCAGAATTGAACTTATAAAATAAAGTAAAGACGTGACTGGCAAAACTTAATAATCCTAACGGCAAAAACATCGCCTATAAACATATCAAAGTCGTACGATAAAAACCTAAAGATAATCACCATAAGTGAATGGGTTAAACTCGTTATCAAAAAATAAAATAAAGTATTATTAAAAGTTAAAGGGTAAAAACAATCCTTCAAGTAATAAAACAAAGTAAAATGCACCAGTGAAAATACAATTGAATAGTTTCAAAGACTGTCCTATAGATCCATGGATAGTGACAGATTTGGAATGAATTTCAACTTCACTTTTTGATGCTTGTAATCAGTTTTGAATAGTTATGATTGCTACCAAAAGTACTATTTTTTGTTAATTATAATTTGCTCTTATATTTTTAATGGCAATGATAAAAGAATAAGAGGTTGTTTAAGCCATATTTACAAGAATCAGTAGCAATTATGCTATAAATAGAAGTAAACTACTTGGTCAAGGGGCATTTGGGAAGGTGTATTAAGGTCTCAAAAAGGATTCATCTGAAATTATAGCAGTCAAAATTATCTAACTATCAAAGATCTCAAAGAGATAAATATAGATGATTAAGTCACTCCAACACCACAGCATTGTCTGTTTCTATGGTCATGAAGTTATCGGCAATTAAATGTATTTCTATTTTTAGTACTGTCCATTCACATTATAAAAGAAAATAAAATAAAAGAGTTTCGATGAGGATTAAATTTTCATTTTGTTTAAGTAATTACTTGAAGCTCTAACTTTTATCCACAAATTAAATGTTATACACAGAGATCTGAAACCAGCAAATATATTAATTAGCAGGGAAGGGAATATCAAGATAGCAGATTTTGGGTTATCTAAGATAAACTAAGTAAACAACACATTGGGAGCAGGAACTCCAAAATACAGGGCTCCATAAGTATCTAATGGGGAATATGATATGAAATGCGATATTTGGAGTCTAGGACTAATACTTTACTAAATGCTAAAGGGAAAGTATCTTTTTTAAAATGTAAAAACATATTACTAGTTGAAAATATGTTTTTAAAAATTGAAAAATGAATTTTTCGATTTTAAACTCGACAATTTCGATCCTTTTTGGAAAGGAATGATTCGTAAAATGCTTACATTTGACAAAGACTAGAGAAGCACTTTAAAAGAATTATTAGATGAATTTTATTCAGTCTAAAATATAATGTCTGATAGAATCCAACGCAAAATGGCAATTAAATCATGGAACAGATAAGAATCATTTGACAATCTAAATAATCTTAGAATTTATTGGAATTTTTGGATGGCTAAAAATAATCTCTATGAAGAAATTAATAACTTTATTTTTGACAGGAAATCTGAAATTTAACAAAGGAAGAGGAAACTTATTTTTTATCATCTTTCAAACAGTCTTTTCATTTTAGCTCTTTCTATTCAGTATAGAAGCAACCTCGCTCTTGAATTATAACTTAAGGACAATATCTTAATTCTTCCAAATACTAAATTTCATACAAAGAGTATTCTGCCAATCACCCAAGGAACATTTTTACAAATAAAGCAAAATCAAGCAGAATTAATCAAATAAAAGAATTAATATTTAGTTAATAAACTTCGAAAGGGCATAAAGACTTTATTAAAAATTTAATTGCCATAAGGATCACCTTATACCAAAGTTATTGATACTGCAAATGCAATCATCAATAATACAGTTATTCCCGAAGTTAATACGATGAAACAACTATATATTGATCTCTTACTTCTTCCAGAAAACAAACTTTCTGAATAATAATTGAAGGCAATTAGTCATTCACTCCCTAGAATTTACTTTTTAATGCATGCAGTTATTCATCTGTCCGAATTGATAGAAGACTAGAAATATTCTGAATCTTTCTACTTGATTAATAAAAAAGAGGAGTTATATACATTAAAGAAAGAATAAATGTCTGCAAAGCTTTAGGATTGGATAATGAATTATAGAGCCGAGTAAATACCTCGTTGATATATATATAAAATTCCGTACACTAATTTTTATTGAATTATACGATAAGCTTATTTAATTAACGAGATTATCTTTTCGTTGTAAATATTTTATAAATTAATATTAATATCAATTATCAGATATGAGTATACCTTCCCCTAAAAACCATTTTCCTGAAGATTATCCATGATAACATTCGTTCAGTCTATTTTCAATTTTCATAAAAATTCCTTAAGGATATTGATATTTTAATACATGAGGAAAATATCCATCGTTTAAATCTTTAATAATCCTCAACCCTTCATGATTTTCATACGCATAAAATCCTATTCCATCAAAATTAATTCCATCCCTATAAAAGAGAAGGCTAATGCTCTAGGAGGAACAGAATTGAAAAACTCCATTTGTATTGGTTATTGCTGTGTTTCCCTTTTACTTTAGTAAGTTTTCATTTAATTAATCGATTCGTTTATTAATAGTCTCTAAACAAAAATTCTATAAGATTTGATTGCTATCTTTTGCTAAGTTAATTTATTTTTTAATTTGGTGAATGTTGAGATTTCCCTGAATGCCATTTATTGACCACATAGCACCATTCTGACTAAGATATTTCTGCATGTCATAAGTCTTTTTCTTTAAATATTAATTTTATGATGTAATTTACTCTTAATAATTGTTTATTTGTTATTGTTTCTATCGGTTAATTCCCTTTAAGATAGCGTTTGCTGTTTTAATTTCTTGGATATTTCGATTCAATTGCTAATTTATTAACATACTTTACTTATATTTTCTCCTTTTATTCCCTACATATTTATTCTTGAACTGCAAGTTTTGATTTTATCCTTAGATAGAGTTCATGATCATAATCATTTTTGAAATTAAATATCTTATTGCCTTTTTACTATAATTAGACAATTTTCTCGTTTGTAAGCATTTATAGTGTAAAGATATCATTCTTTTATTTTTGATTGCTCACGGAAAATGTTCTAACTGACTCCTTTTCTTTTTGCTTTAAGAAATTTTTGCTGAATTTTTATGCTTCTCTTTTGAGGGCATCTCGCTTTCTTTTACGAAGTTCTTATTATTTTGTTTTAAAATCTTTCTGCCTAATAAAACTCATATTATTAATAGATATTGATATCTTTGAGGATATAATATTTCAATGCTTTTGAAATTTTCTCTCAAATCAAATCAAATCAGAGAGGTATTGAGATCATCGTGACTGAATTCTCCTAATAAGGTGAGAATTCATCAGTCTAAAGGTGTATTTTTGGAGACAAACTAAATAGGATAGGCTATTTTAAACTTTTGTCTTTCCAAGTAGCATTTCCATGCCATGATCATTAATAATTTTTCTTAAAATTTTGCAATGGATATAATTTGCTTACGAAAAACCTCCAAATAAAATTTCCATATGAGCTGTGTTCAAATCTATCCTTTTGCAGAGCCAATCGCTTATCTTTAACTGGCAATCTTGATAGTCTTAAGCATTTTGGAATTCATTTTTATATCCTTTCATGTATTTGTGAAAATTTCCAATGATGAATTTCGGCATGTTTCCATTTTTCTTAAGAATTTTGCGAAGTGAAGGATGCTATACTGTCCTTCTTTTTATTTTGATCATTTTTTTTCTTTTCTCCTCAAGAAGAGTGGTGCCTCCATTCTTCTCTATTATCCGTTCAACTATGTCTTCAGGGGGGTCCGGATGAATAGTATTTAGCACTCTAAATACTTCCTGATTCTCTGAGGATGAGCGATATCTACTATAGCTAAAAGTATATGGCTAACTCATATTTATTAATGCTTTAATAAAGGCACTTTTTATATATACTTTAATTGATTTAGCGACGTATTTTTTTTCTATGATGTCCAAAGGTTAAATTACTGCCCATCCATCTGAGAGTTTTTTAGAGCGAGTCTTGTCCTCCAAAATTGTTGCGAGTAAAAAAACCCACATTTATTGTTCGAAAGATATTTATTTTTTCTTATTGGAGAATATAAATAAAATAGATAAGATCATAGAAAGACAAAAATTACTTTAATTTAATTGATTCAGTTGATCAAGTCTATATTAGCATGCTTATAATGCGAAAATTATATCATAAATCATCGCTTTTTGTAGATTAATAGAAAAGTGAACATCTATATAAGGGACAAAAATACTATTATATTGATTTTGCTCGAATAATTTCAATATCCATATTTACTAATTACAATGTTAAATGTATTTTTTATGCGATAACTTGACTAAAAAATAAATATAATCATCTCATCAGCAGTTTTTTTCTCTGAAATGATAAATTTTGCTGTAAAACTAACTATAAGTCTTGATTTTATTGTTACCGTTTCTAAAGTAGAATAAAAAATAATAAAGATTTTTATATTATTTTAAAATGACTGATTATTTCGATAAGGAAAGTAAATAGGTAATCTGGCATGAGATAAATCTTTAAAAAATGTGTAATATGCTTAATACCAACCCAACCACCGGTCTTACTCATGCATTAGCATTAAAAAGAAACTAAATGGAAGGAGAAAACCGACTCCCATAAAAGGAAAAAGTACACCCCGTGATACTTTTCTTAAAAGAGATCACCAATTGGTTTGCTATTTTGTTGTGGGTTGGTTCCTTTCTTTCTATAGCCATATACATTATGTCCCCTGATGGAAATTAAGCAAATCTTTATCTTTCAATGGCGCTTATTGTAGTCATCCTTATCACTGGTATGATCACATATCTTCAATCCGCTAAATCCTAATAAATTATGTAAAAATTCAAAGAAATGCTTCCTTCCAATTGTAAAGTCATTCGAGATGGAAAGACTCAGTTTATGGAGGCCATTAAGTTAGCTCGAGGCGATTTAGTATAGATTTAAAACGGAGAACGAATTCCAGCTGATATAAGAATTGTTCAGTCAAATAATATGAAAGTTGACAATTCCAGTATTACTGGCTAAACTAATCTACTTTTAAGAACAACAGATTGTACAAGCAAAAATGTATTATAAACCAAAAATTTAGCTTTCTTTGGCACCTATTGTAAGCAGGGAAGAGGCAGAGGAATTGTTATCAAAATATCAGATAAAACTTATATGGGTTCAGTCGCCAACCTTACTTTTAACTAAACCAAGAGTTAATCTCCTTTGCAAATAGAATTAGATAAATTCGTATTAATGATTACTATTATTGCAGGTGTTCTCGGTCTTCTCTTTATTTTACTTGGAAAATTTGTAGTTGGCTACTCCATTTTTGAATGTATGATCTTTGGAATCGGAATTATAGTTGCAAATGTACCTGAAGGGATATTAGCATGTGTTACAATTTCTTTAGCTATTACTGCCAAAAAATTGGCAAGTAAGAATGTTTTAGTTAAAAATTTAGAATCTGTTTAAACATTAGGATCAACTTCCTGCATCTGCTCTGACAAAACTGGTACTTTAACTATGAACAAAATGGCAGTCAGTCAGATATGGTGGAGTAATCAATTATAAAATTTTCAAAATACTATAAAAAACGTCAAACAACACTATACAGACAACAATTAATTCAAACTATTAATTGATACATCAATTTTAAGCTCCTGGGCCAAGTTTGAAAATTAAAAACCTTTGTCAGAGGAGGCAAATTATATTGAAAAGATGGGAGTGATGGGTGATGCTTCCTAAACAGCTCTTTTAAAGTTCGTTCAACCATTTCAATCGATATGGAAAATCAGAAATTAAGTATATAAAACGGCTAAAGACAGTAACAATGAGGTATTTTTCCATCATTTTGATTCGGTTCACAAATATTCATTTGGAATTGCCAACAATTTATAGGGAAAAAGTGCGATTGGAAAATGTTATTGCATCTTTTTAAAAGGAGCCCCTGAAAAAATATGGAAAATGTGCTCAGCAATTAGAATTAATGGTGCAAATCAATCGATTGACCATTATTGGCATGAGCAATTTATGAAAGTTAATGAATAGTTGGGAGAATCTGGTGAAAGGATACTTGGATTTGCTTATAGATAATTAAGTGAAACCAAATATCCTGAAGGCTATATTTTTCGTGAAGATGAGAATAATCAAAATTTTTAGTTTAATGATTTTACCTTTTTAGGATTGATATCTTTGATTGATCCTCCAAAACCAACAGTATATGATGCTATTAACAAATGTAGAGCATCAGGAGTCAAAGTTATTATGATCACAGGCGATCAATCTGTCACTGCACTTGCAATTGCCAAAAAAATTGGAATTATTACGCTGAAGACGAATTTAGATTATTAAAAACAAGGATTTTCTGAGCAAGAAGCAATTGAAAAAGCTAATGCTATTTCCATCAGTGGAGCAATGATTGAACAAGCTTATAAAATTAGAGATGAAATTGGAGACTAAACAATGAAAAACTGGTTACAAAAGCCTTAAGTTATCTTTTCCAGAACAACGCCAATCCACAAACTCAAGATAGTAGAAAATTGTCAAAAATTGGGACATATCGTGGGTGTGACTGGAGATGGAGTCAATGACGCTCCTGCCATAAAGCAAGCTAATATTGGAATTTCAATGGGTATATCCGGCTCATAAGTCAGCAAAGATGCTGCAGATATGGTGCTGCTCGATGATGATTTTTCTTCAATTGTTGCTGGAATTGAAGAGGGGAGAAAAGTGTTCGATAATCTTAAAAAGACTATCATGTATCTATTAACATCAAATTCGACTTAAATTTGGCCGTTTTTAGTAATGATAATACTTCAAATTCCTCTCCCAATCTCAAATATTTTCATGTTGTGTATTTGTGTTGGAACAGATATCTATCCCGCAATTGCACTTGCTTATGAAGAGCCCTAGCTTGATATAATGACTCGTAAACCTCGCAAGTCCGGAGATTGGCTAGTTAGTCAAAGAATGCTTGTGCACTCCTATGGGTTGATGGGAAGTATTGCTACCACTTCAGGCTTATTTACTTATTTTACTATAATGGAGCTCTATGGGTTTTCACCTCGGATCCTTTTCAATCTCCTTGCTCAAGAGGCTGTAGTTCCATTAAATTAATATTCTTCACCAGATGAAACTTTTAACAAAGTAATTAATTATGATTAATCTGCCGATGATTTAGGGAATCCCTATCTGCCAAGAAGTTGTCTTTCTGCTACTTTTAGCAATAAATTTCCTAATTGGCTAAAATTTACAAATAGTCAGTATGACCTTAGAGCAGCCTATAATAAATGCTGCCCTCCTCCCAACTAAAACTTATACTGCTCCATGTTTCAATGGCCTAGTGATTACCTCAAAACCATAAGTCCTATCACTAACTTCCAGGTAGCTTTTACGACTTAGGCTCTTTTATATGCACAATCAGGATATTTTGCTTCAGTTGTGCTGGTTCAATGGTCAAATATTTTTGCTTGCAAATCAAGGAAGGTTTTTATTTCTTAATTCAGATGTCATTTACTTATTCTGGCTTTAATTAACAGATATTTATTGGAATATTCCTGGAAACTTCTTTGATGCTCATTCTTCTCTATGTTCCAGTCATTAACGGAGTTTTTGGCGGCAGGTAATTTTCTTTTTAAATAGACCTCTTGAGCCAGCCCTCCTCGGCATTCCGGGCCTTTGTTTTTCAATGCTATTACTATTATGGTAATAGAGTCGTAAATTTTTAATGAGTAGTAACATAAAATTTGTAAATCAAAAATGGTTCTAAAAACATATAATGTGGTGATTTATATTATCAGTATGAACAATTTGTCAATTAGTATCACAAAATATTTCCATAAATTCATGAAAAAATTCATTTAATGGGTTCAATTTAGGATTAATATATTTACAAGTTATTTATTATTTATACTTAGAACTATAACTAAATTGGTTAATCGAATGGGTGCTTGTGTCAATACAAAATAGAATCATGAGAGAAGGGAAGAATCCTATACTGCCACAAAGATAAACAAGAACAAATCAGTAAATAATTCTGGTGAAGAACTCAGGACTTTAATTTATGGTTATTTCGATACCTTGGACGCCAATGCAGATAACGAGTTATCATTAAATTAAATATTGGCTTTTTTACGCAAACTTGCTGAAAAGAAAAAAGGAACTCCTATCATAACAGTTGAGTTTGCAAAATAATTTTTCAGCGTTGTAGATACAGATGGAGATGGAAAAATAAGTAAAGAATAATTCTTCGATTATTACAAAACAATTTGATTTTAATCTTTAATTCTATGCCATACACTAACTGTTTAAATTGATATCTTATCTTTAAACTAGATATATTATCATCAACCCATTGAGCTGTAAGCTATTTAAATCGAATAGGAAAAAATATATTACTTAAATTATATGGATAATAAATAAGTGAGGGCCAAATAAAAGATCGATAAATAGCAGATGGATAAATACGAAGAGGAGACAATTCTATTTGAAGAGTACAATTAAATGAATGGATTTTGGATCTGGCTGAGTTACGCAATAATGATCATTTTATCTATCGGAGCTATGATTCTGGGAGGTTTGCCGGCCTTCTTTTAATTGCTATTAGTGTTCTTTCTGTATCGTTTTATCAGCTGGATTGGGTTGGAGATATATCGAGTTAATTGAATAAAATCCGGAGCTTATTAAATCACTATGAAGTTATCACTGTTTTAATTTAATATTATTTAATTCTTATGACTTCTATGACTAATTTGCAATCAACTTAAAATATCCAAACGAATGATGGATAGCTCTTGTACCAAATAACAAATGAGCCTATCATATGTATTACACAATAAAAAGAATATATATTTCATAAAAGAAAAAAATAGTCCTAAATAGTATAAACGGAAAGTTAATAAAGGAACTCTCCACCGAGTATTTTTGAAGCAATTAAGTTAGAAAAAATAATAATAAAATCAATAGGAGATTTACTCGTTACGGTAGGGTTACTATAAACAAATATATACTCGGCATTATTTCCATGGAATTCGTAATAGCCTTATGAATGTGAAGACCTCATTAATTTAAGTACTTACTTTTAACATCTTAATGAGGAATTATATCATTAACTCGTCGAGAGTCACTAATCTTTTTTTAAAACTGAAGATGAAATTGTTTAAGAACCCATAAAAGCATCCTCAAAATTATTAATTGATCAATTAGTACAGGTTTGCTTTGAGAAGAGCAATATCTGCGTAATTAATTTGAATTAAGCCAATTTAGTTCATTCATGGATCATAAAAAATTTACCAACTCTCTAAAAAGCTATAAAAAAACATAAAATAACTTTACAATTATTAGATGCTAAGAGAATAATTCTGTCATTTAAGGGCATAAAATCTTAAAATAAAAAATATCAATAAATCTTTTTAAAAACATTTCATCCAAGTTCAAACACTGTTAAAGACATAAGAAAATAGATTGTTTCATTGAAATAAGAGTGCAGTTTTAGTATGGAAGAAATATTTCAATATATTTGGACAGATGAGTACTCAAACAAGGAGAGTAATTAAGTCAAACTAAAAAATATTCTCAAGTTATTCTCATAATAGTACAATGTAATTCCTAAAGTCTATCTTAGTATTCACGAAGAAAACAATAAATATTTATTCAATTCACACTTAAAATTGAAATTTAAGATTGAGGAATAATATAGAAAATTTATAAAATAAGCTATTTAGATATAATTCGGCAGCTGTCTTAGATTCAAATAAAATTATAAATATAAAAAAAAGATTTCTTTCTAAAGAATTCAATTCAACAATAAGTTATACGCTGAAAAATATAATTTGAAAGAAGCACTGCTCCGCAAACTTTTTAAAAATGATAAAATATAATCAAGTTAGGATGCTTCTAAAATTTAATCCTCGTATCATGAAAGAAAGGATATGGAATATAATTAAAATTACAATTGTGGAAACGCTCAAGGCCAGCAACATGATCTTATATAAATAAAATAAAAGATGAGTTATGGCATGTATTCGATCAAGACTATTTCATAGATAACATAAAATATCTTTCAAAAAGATATTTTCTACTTACGGAATATTTGGAAAAATGGGTTTCAGGCTTTTTTATTCCATATCTATGAAAATTGGAGTAAATACCTATTTTAATACGAAGAATCTATAAAAGTCTTTGTGAAAGTACTCTAATACAAAGTGGGGAAGATTAAACATGAAGTCAATAAAAAGATATTATCTCTTTATGAAAGTGTGTGTCCATAAATTAGCAAAATGATTCAATTATTTAAACAAAAACTTTTCTTGAATTCAGTATTCTCGGAATTGGACCATTTCGAAGGAAATTATAAATACAAAAACGGCATAGGTGATGAAGGATTAAAATAATAGTTTTTTAAAAAATATATGAGAGTACAGTATTATGAAAATTTAAATGATAAATTGCTGTCCTTTTATTTCGACTAAAAGTAGCGTAAAAGAAATAATTTAAGTGTCCTTTTTATCAAAGTTGATTATAAACCCAAGATATCTCCTAGTATTTCCAGAGGGAATTCGGAAGCCAAAAATATTTACATAAATAATGATGGCAATAATAATACTAAAATACCATTGAGCGAATACATCTATAATTTTGGGTTCTTTCATAGTGGAATGAATCGATATCAGGATCTGCTGAATTAGATTAATCAAAAATACAGCTTCGAATTTCAAGAGAAAAATAAAGATTAGATTAAAAATTCACAATTTTTTTTAGAAAATATTGCCTTTGAAAGAGTTGTTGATACTCGCTGTCTGGGATGTTCTCCTTTTTTTTACTATAGACGGAATATAATGGATGACAATAGCAACCAAATTTTAGTTAGAACATTCTAAAGGGTTTAAAGAATGAAAGACTGTGAAGCAGCTATAAAGGATTAAATTTGCATGATGTTAAACAATGGCGGTGGCATCATATTATTTGACTGTCTTAGGTAATATCGCAATATTGAGCCTGTCGGAACGATTATTTCTTAAATAAAAAAGGATGAGTATTAGCAAAGAATTTCTAGTTACCTCAATTGCTTTTATCCAAAGATAGAAATTAAGACCAATATCAAAGTAACCTTTGTACCACTACTTTCTAATCCTTGGAAATAAAATTCTCATAAAAGATTCTCTTATTACACCGGTGATGAAGCCTATCAGAAAAAAAATCAGCCTTACTCTGTTAGAGATTTTCTAAAGGGGCTCTATGTGACTCGTATTAGAGTTGTGCCAGATCCAACTAAGGTTTATTTTTGGACTACTAACTGCGATAATTCAAACCCAGCAAATCAAGATCCGCCCTTTTATTGTAGCGTACAAAAATATGGGCACAGAGCATAAATAAATTCAAGAGAAATGATAAGACTATTTAAAAAAAGATTTAATTTTTTTTATATTCCGGAATATATCGATCCTATTTCTCGTAAATTTTTGAAAAAACCTTCCAACTGCTTCAACCATTAATGCTTGAAACCCGAAGGAGGAATTCCAACAGAAAAAGTATACGAAAAGCCTGAAGAGAGCAATGATCCCTTTCTTCATTAAAGGAAGTATGACTACCTGTCAATGCTAATAGCCAAAAAAGGAGATTTTCCAGTTATTTAAGAGAGACTTAATGCCAAAAGGAAAGAAAAAGACTGTAAAATTTAAGTAATGTTTTCTAAGTACAAATTTAGGGTGGCCAACAACACGGCAATTCTCTTCCATCAAAGAAAATTCGAGGAAATTTTAAAAACAGTTAATAATAATAAATAGTATGAATTTAAGGGTAAAAATATTCTCCTGATAAGTGTCACTAACTACTTACTTTTATACAATAGAAACAAAAGTTGTCCATATCCAAAATAAGACTTTAGTAGTTTAACAACTTGGCTACATGTTGAATTTCCTCAAGAACAACTTAAACTATGGGAATTTACAACTGCAGATTGTACTCAAGAGTATTACATACAGACTGACACTAAAACTTCTACTGTTTTTATGTATTATCTTTTGAATAATTTTAATTAAAAAACAAGCTTTAAAAATCCACTACATTTAGACAAATTATCGGAAGAGGAATTTAAAAATCGCATGAAACTAGTGAAATTTTCACCAAATTAGAATAATCCAAAAGCAACAAGCTTATTAAATCCTGACCTTCCTAAAAGCCCTCAATAATATTTTAAAAAATATTTGGACACAACAATTTCGACTTATGACTTATAAGAAGGAGCAAAACAGTTCAATTAAATTTAAAATTCATCTTCAACTGCAAAATATATTAAGGCTCTGGCATGATTTAGTAAATTTATTGGTCTCAGCAATAAATTATAAATATTTATGTTTATTAATAAAAATTACGAGTTCATCAAAGAGTTATGAGAATTCCGAAACTCTTCAGTTCATCTATTTTGTCTTTATGCCTTCGGGCGTTTATTCGATTTTGTCCTAATTGCACACTTTTCCCTTTTATTTCGCCTTTCTTTGCTAATTCTACTAATGCTTCTAAAAATGCTTCCCCTAAACTATTTTGAGCAACGTTTAAAATTGATATTTTGGTGAGAGTTAAAGCAACTTATCGTGCGCATTAATCAGTAAGCTGGTTTTTTATTAAACGTAACATTTTCATTTTTTTGCATTCACTTACTTTTAAACAAAATTATTTAGCTATCTAATCTCCCATTTATAATCCACTTAAATCTGCAGTCTCTAAACTATCTTTTTCCATTAGATTAATCATTTTTTCAATCTTTTAAGGCTATTTGAGCTTTATTATAAACTTTCTAAGTTTAGACTTACCAGAGGCTGGGGAAAGAAAGTTATTTCTACTGCGAAATTAGGTTTTTTTAAGATTTTTTGGGCTTTGAAAATTAAATTTGTTTTAATTAGAGTTTATTGCAGATTGATGCATTGAAATATTGCCACTTCTTACTCTTTGCAAAGATCTATAATTGGTGACGTTTATTTTATTTTATTCTGGAAAAATACTGACTTTACTCTCAAGAGAATTAATTTCAAAATTGATTATTTCTGCTTGATTTTCAACTTTTTTAGTAGTACTTTAATCGTAAATATCGTCTTTAAACTAACTATTATCCAGTAAGCTGACATCTTTCTCTATTGGAAAAGACGTTATTTGTGTTGATCTATCATGCTCTAACAAGCTGAAATTATTTTTTGTAGAATTTTAAACCAAAATCGTTATTAATGTTTATAAAATACCATTCAGTTATTGGCAGCACTAGATTTTTGGGTACTAGATTAGAGTTTAAATATGAGACCAAAATTGCATTATCTGCCGATTCATATCACTTAAAATCAACTTACCTTTTGACACTAAATCAGAATTATCTTCATAAAACAAACTTAATGAGTTGATAATATCGTCACTCTAGAGACTTGTAATCTTTTCTTCCACATTTTTTGACCATTAACTAAAATCCTGATTGGATTCAGAGTCAATTGCTAAATTTGTTATTAGCTATTTCTCCATTATCTCCATTCTTTCGTTAATTTGTTATTGCATTTTTTTTTCATTTTATGATAAGATAGTTCTGATTTTGGCATAAAATGTACTCGCCTCAGACAGCAAGACGTCCTTTTTCTTTTGAAGAAGAATGGAAAGTTATTTTTAATATTCTCCACTTATAAATTTTGATTATAAACTTTTTTTCTCTTAAATGAGTCCGAGAACATCTTGAAGCCATTCTCCTCGTTTTATATTTAATTCCTTGATAGATGTAAAACGATGGCCTTTGTGCAATCCAAAAAGAGCACATTCTGTGCAAATATACTTTTTTTCTTCCATACAAATTATATCTAAAGGTTTTTGATGCAAAAGACAAAGACCCTATTCATAACTCGCTCTTCTCGAATCTAAATATAATTTTTATTACTGATAAAATGTTCTCTGATGGCCAAAGTTTCTCGGCGGCTTGAATTTTTGTTGTCTTCTTTGTCGTTTGTCTCAATTAAGAATTCATTGTTATCTTAAGGAGTTTAATTTTTTAATTTTCTCGCTTTGATGATAACTTAAAGAATAGCCATATTTTTGGGAAAATATGAGGGTGAAGCCAAATCAAGATTCATCGAGATTTTATCTTCTGGGCAGCGAACTTGAAAGCGATTATCTTTTCGTTTAATCATATTCTTTAGGCAGTGATGGCAGAAGGTGTGGCCACACATGGTAAGCAATCTCGGAGGATTGGCCTCGCAGTATTATTTTTTGCAAATTGGACATTTAAACTCTTCCATGATTATAAATTTCTAAACAAATTTTATATATGGAAAAGGTTATTATCATTAAAAGCATATGATTAGTGAACAAAAATTAATCAATTAGAGATTTCACCTAAATTGTTCATTAAGTATATTGAATTTATTATTTTGCAAAGTTACTGAAGAAATAGGCTTAGTCTTTCGGATGTAAGCTGAGACTAAATTATTACAATTTACAAAAGATACAAAGTTAAAATATAGTGAAGATGTCTGTTGATGGGACCAAATAAGAAATACAAAACAAATACTTAAAGAGCACAATCAATTTTTAATTTTTCTGTTCTAAATTAGTTCGCAGCCAAATAAAAAGTGCATGATATTAACTCAACATTTTTCATAACATAAATTTAATGTTCGACAGCGATAAGAGATGTTATCAGGAAGCAGATTTTTTGTCGCCATTGGCGAAAAAATCAAATCCGATTCTTGAGATGACCTCAATTTGCTGAATTGAGTTATTGGAACCACAGCCAAGAGCTGAGTATTGGCAAACTTTAATTACATCCATTCCTTCTTTCTCATCTTTTTATTTCTTTCGAACTAATCGTTTTATATATCTTTTCTCGTCCTGCGAAAGGTCCTTTAAGATGATTTTGGCAGTTGAATAATTAATTTTGCACTTATCGGCGGCCTTAATTTATGCATTCTTACTTATTTTATACTTAGGCAATTGTAGTATAAATTTTAGAAGAAATAGCATTTCAACGCTGCAGATATTTTAGAGTATTTCTTTGTCGATTATTATGACATATTATTATCATGATGCAAGAACTCAAACAAATAAATTCAATTAATGATTATATTTATTAGGAAATGACCTTAGGCACCTAATCTTTGGATATCAGCAGCTGTATTGATAAAACATAGGTAACAATGATGAATATAAAACATCAAACTGGTAAAAGGCGGCAAAGGAGCTCGTGTCTTAGAAGAGAATTTTGAATATCAAGGGGATATTGCATTTGAGAAAGCTATTAAGCACGGCGGATAATATATCGGATCATCACTTCAGTCTACGCCCAAGGCAATAATTTATAAACTGTCTATTTGTTATTTAACAGATAATGAGTTAAATGGTCCCCTAGACCATAGAGCTGGGCAAAATTAATCTTTATCGATGTAGGATATGTTTTCTTTAATTCTATGAGTGACTTGATTGTTTATTCATTATGACCTGCCGCAAAAATTTAACCTTTCAAATCTGATTTAATAACTGAAAGAAAATTGTTGAGATAATTATCGGTTGTTTTTGAAAAACCATCCACGATAGGGTTTTCATATCCTTTTTATTTTGATAAACGAGATTCTTAGACTAAATAAGCTCCTCTTACAAGCTTCATTGCTAAAAATAATTGTTTCCTTTTAGCCATTTCAATTTCAAATTGAGTTCTTTTCGGAGCAATTTTGAGATAATTTTGTAGAGTGGGAATGATATAAACTTTTTCCTTGTTATAGTTGGCTTGCAACTGCTAACAAATACTTTAGATGGCTCGTTGTATATAAGATTGCTCGGCATCGACCAATACTCGATAGTTATTTTTATTCTTAATTATTAAAAATATACTGTAAACTGAGGTTACAATACTTAGTCTAGTCTTCTCCTTAAAGAATGTATCTGCTTTTGCTCGATTGCATCTAAAGGATATAACAACTTTGTAATCAGTAGGCTGTTTTTAGAATCCTCATAGAGATAATACGGATGATGATTCATCTTAAATTGAATTTCATCGAGGTAAAACTTTATCACTCAATACTTACATGATGAATATCTTCTCCCGAAAAATTATGAATAGATTTAAGATATTCAGCAATATCTTATTCAGTTATACCTCTATTTATGCTTTGAAATGCTTAAAGCAAGTTTCCAGCTGATATTTTATTATCTTCACTGTATTGACTCCAAATCTTGTCCCGTAAGAGTACTGATGCGTTATATTTTTTCAATAGTGCCATGTTAATTAACCCAGTTATCTTGATTGATATCATATGATTCATCGTCTGCGCAGCAAAATTACCTGACAGGGAAAATAGATGAGCATTTTTATCTAGAAAAGCCTCTGAATCCGGCTGTTAAAGAACGCCTTCTGCACAAAAATCAATTATAATGGGAATTTCTTCATTATTAAAGTTTTACGATGTTAAACTAGAGGAATGCTCCGCTTTTGTAAATCTGCAAGAGTATTTCCAGCAGTAAGCATTTTATTGAAAGTCGAGTTTACCACCCAATTCGTAATCATTTTGCCTGGAAATTTGCTGGCAACATTGTAAAGAGAAGGTGTCATCTCCACAATAAATTTGCTTTTCATGATTCTATTGCAGATCATATGGTTAACTATTGCCATAAAACTAAGATGGCGATAAACTCGATATCCTTTGTATACACTGAGACTTGATTTCATTTAATAAAATATCTTAATCAATAATTGATAATAATCGAATGAGCAATCAAATCAGAATTTACCTTTAATTGTGTTATTTTTATGAACATCCATTTCCATGTACACCTCGTATGGTTTAAAAACGCTAGTAGATTAAACACCCAAACCTGTTATTTTATAACCAGGAATTTGTTTCACCGCCTACTGGTGGAAAAATTACTCTTACTCCTTGCTGCAATCTTTAAATTCAATTTATAAATGGTAAATCTGAATTGGATTATTTTTACTTGCGAAAGCCCTCTTGTTAGCTTGTACTCCAAAAATAATGAGGCTATAATTAAAATTTTGCCCTTTTAATTAAGTAACACCGCATAAATGAGCTCATCGCTGTCGATGGAAACTTTTCTATCAAAGTTCTGAACCACATCTTGAGTATTGACTTTAGAGCTTACCCATTTACCCAAGAAAGTTTCTTTAATTTAGCCCTATTCTTAATAATGAAGATACTAAGAGTTGTTTATCAGCGGTTGTGACGACCTTTACTTTCATAGAATTAATTATATAATAGTGAAATCAAATTCAGATAAATGGAGATCGGAGTATGCTAATCGTTAAAGCCGTTTAATTTTTATTCACTCTAAGAATTCGAGTATCAGTAGTTGATAAGCAGAAGTAAGTATTTTGTGGGTAGTTATATAAATCGTGAAACGAAATTGAATTATGTTGTTAAAGAGATCCCCTATCAATAAAAATCAATTCAAATTCTAAAAAAAATAGACACCATTAATCATAATAACATTGTTCCTATCCTTGGAGTCAGTGTACTGAAATCAAAAAGTGGATGGGCGGAAGGCCAACGATTAAAATGTGATACCTATTCAGAAAAAAAATAAAAAAACATCAAATAGCACATCAGTCTACTCATATTTATGGAGAGATATGAGATAAATCTTTATGATTATGTTCTCCTACGAAGAAAAAAAAATCAGCCATTTACTAATGAAGAAATCAATAGTTTTATTATTCAAATGATCACGCTTCTTTAAGCTTTACAAAGAGAGGGTCTGGCACATCGAGATATTAAACCTGAAAATATCCTTTATAATAAGGGTACCTATTTACTCTGTGATCTTGATGACATGATTTAGGTTAGTTTGAATGAAAAGCCAATAATTGAGCTGACTACAGTATCCTATAGTTCACCATAATTTTTGAGGCATATTCGTCAACCAAAAGAGAAATATTTCGATCCCTTTAAGCTTGATGTATATGCTCTAGGTCTTAGTCTACTTTTCATGTGTTCAATGGGTAAATTTAGTCTTGCTGAGAGAGCCAATTACATTTATGAAACCAGTGAACGTTCACATTTTGATTTTATAAAGGATCAGCGCCGAAAGATTATCCGAAATAACAGCGAATTCATCTCTTTTAACTGCTTAATAAAAATGATGCTGGAGTAAGACGAATATAAACGTGATGACTTTATAACTCTGCTTAAAAAAAGTGAAGGTAAGGGAGAACTGGAACGTGATAATTCAGAAAATAACATGTCGGATGATAACTCAACGAATAGTAAGAGCAGTGCCAAGCTGAGAAACAAGAAATTAAAAAAGCTGATGAATGCAAAGAGGGAGGAAGAGTTACGTATAAAATAATGTAAAGTTTATAGCTGTCTGTCCCTGGCTATGATCGTTCTTTTTGTTTTGTTTTGCTTGTTATGATTGCCTTCATTAATCAAATATGTTATAACCCGACCAATCAGAAAAAAAGAAAAAGAGGGACCTGCTCATTCACTAGATATTTTTCTACCTTGACTCTTTGCTCGCAGTCTTCTGCCTGATAATATGTTTAGTGTTAATTCCAGATTGGTGTGGGGTGACTTTCTTCCTGTACTATAGCATTTTCTACACTGGTCAATCTATTCAGCATCGACTCTTCTGCATCATCCCCAAGATAGATGTTGTAAAATATGATAAAATTTTAAAAAGATATATAGCAATCGCAATAACTATAGAAGTATCTTATTTTTTCTTGACTTTTATGTTTTGGACCAGAGCAAAAATCCACCCTATCTACTGCTTTCTATGCTTAAGTATAGGTTTCCCTATCTACATTGGAGTGGTAATCGTCATTCACTTCATCATTTCATTACTGATGTTTGTTCAGTTTCTGCATGATTATATTACTAGAAAATATTATCTGATTGCATTGGGAGGATTTTAAGTTGAAATCAGAATCAACCAGCAGAGATAATAAAATCTACGACGAGTTGCTCTACTTTAACCTTATTACAATGACTATCCTGTGGTAAATGATAGCGTTCCACCAAACAAATATTATTAATTTTAGGATATTATCTAAGATGTAAAGGGGGAAATGGTATGCTCCATTTGCTTGATGAAAGATAAAGAAGGAGGCCATCCTATATACACGACTTGTAAGCATTACTTTCATCGAGAATGCATCCAAGATTGGACCAAAATCAACTCCCGTTGCCCCGAATGCCGTACCTAATTTAAATAGATTACATTTTAATAATTTGCCGAGCTTGAGTCCCAACAACCAAAATGATTTGTTTATCGTACCCGTAAATAGTAAATTCTTCGCGATCAAGAAATGCATCATGCCAATAAAACTTAATAAAATATATTTTAAGAATATAATATGCAAGTGTAATACAACCAGCAGGCGAGTGAATTGGAGATCATCAACCTAGCCATCAACATTTTTCAAAACGTGGGCATCAAAAGATGGATTGATCAGATTTAAGTATTGAAAAATGAACAGATTTATTTCGAAATTTGCAAAATTATCTTTCCGGAAACCATCATTCACCTTTTTAGATTGACTTAAAATCGAGAAATGTCAACTGGCGAGAAGATTCAGGGTGTTATCGACCTCATTGCGAAACTTATTCGAAATGACCTCTATCATATTTCTGGATAGGCAATTGCTGAGGGGAAACTTGTACACTTAAAAAATTTCCTACAGTTACTGTAGGCTCTCAGTAGTAGTATGATGCTAACAAAGGATCAGATTGAGGTATAATCTGCTCCATAGAATGACCAAAGCGTAACGTACGATGATCATCACTCTTATTATACAGTTATTGGGATGGACAAGTAGTTTTAAAAAATCCAATATTCAGATTAAGGAGACAGTCAATAGCAAACAAACAAAAAACGATAAGAAGCTCATCAAATAAAATCAAAAATAAAAGTTTACCAGAATTAAGAAGAGGAGTAGAGCGAAGACGAATTTCCAATACGTTCCAAGATTCGAAGGGGTGAGAATATTCAAAAGGGGAAGATTAGCAATAAGAAGGTTCGATTTGAGGCTCCTCCTGAAAAAATATCAAACGTAAGCAAAAAAACACCATCTTTTGTCCCAAGTTCTTAAAAAGTCCGTTAAATTCAATATCCGATTCCTCTTCAATAAAACAATATCAGCAATTCTGAGGTTCAAAATAAAAAATGGGTGAATTTAATTTCTAAAATGTAAATTTGGCATTATTTAGGAGCGATACTAAGCTTCATTTATAAAATGAAAGAATGGAAGAAACAAAACAAAACTTTTTTAGATGGGAATCCTAGTTCAATTAAAAAAATAAGGAATTGAAGAGGCAAATTTAGGAAGGAGGTGAGGTCAAGAAAAGTTTTATTAATAGTAAGATTGATTTAAGATATGAAATTCTCAATTCACTCAAAGGTGAAGAACAAGCGGCGAAAGCTATAAAAGATTTGTTTAAACAGGAGAGAGCAGCCAAAATAAAACAAAAGAGATAAATGCAGGAGAAAGACAAAATTAGTTTTAAGAAGATAATGAATTTTAGGGAGCTGGATAATTTGCTGAGGGAAGCTGTCATGTCCAACAAGTCTTCGCATAAATATAGACAGGAGTGATTTTTAGTCTAAGGGTAAATATTTATCTTGTTATTGTTATAAAATATTATGAGTCAATTATGGTCATCATCTCAATCACTACTGAAAAATTAATTTGCTTAAGAAATATATGATTATTGAGTCAAATGTGGCAATATTATGAGTGTCATTATTTTTCCTTCTAATCTAAAACTTAACATCTTAATTTATTTTAATAAATTCATCAATTATAACCATAAAATTCGTCAGTTTCTAACTATAAATTTTTAAGAGATGAAAAATCAAATAGTTTTGATTGCACCTAGCAATTGCAAGTTGATGAAAATATATGACAAAATGTTAACTATTTTTAATAGTATTATCAAAAGTAAATAGAGGAGCTTTCATTAATTGATAAAGGGACGATCTTGCTCCACCAAATTTATCAATTCTCATATAATCATTAGATATAAATCAAAGTTGATTTACTGAAGATAAAATATAAAATTTAAGCAATAAGAGAATGCAGGGGATTTGTGAGAAAATCGTCCGCTGTCTATGTTCATGCCTAATTAAGACAGAAGCGGTTGCGTATACAGAGAGCAATGACGAGCATCATAAGTTTATGTCACTTAGCGATAACATCTAAGATGATGGTCGCAACCATAAGCTAATTGCATAAAAATAATATTCTACTGAATTATCGACTGACATCACCAACAAGCTTTCTAACTATCTGGAGGTAGAGGCATCTCCTTAATTAAAATAGAATTAAAAAAAATAAACATATGCAATTGATACTCAGTAGCCCCACCAGCAGGAAGAGGAAAGTCTTATGAAAGTTGAAGCTGAACATCATGAAGATTACATTGATGTTATCGAAGAAAATCACCCATATTATCATCTTTTCAAAGATAAACTAGTCTTGCTTAATCATATATTTGAAATTCCTCCGAATGCTTCAAATGCCCAGCCAGATACAGCCTTTCCTTTAAACATGTATTGCTATCAAGAAGGGAAATACAATATCTTTAAGTATTTTTTCAAGTTTCCAACAGACTTTGATACATATTAGTCTATATCAAGTGATTTCGATCTCCAAAAGCAGTTTGACCCAAACATTGACTAGTTTCGCAAAATACTAGAAACTCCCGAAGGTGACGCAAAGCTCATCTATCTTTCTTACAAGAAAGTACTGATGATGTCTTCACGAGATTTCGAATATGTGCGATATACCTTTAAAAAAAATAATTAATTCTGGAATATTTGTGTATCTGATTTGACAAGATAATAAATTAAAGGAAAAGTAAGAGGAGAAATGATCTTAACAACAACCAAAATTATACAAAATGGAGGAGAAATAGAAGTAAGTGTTTCATCACAAATTGACATGAAAATACCAATTAAATTGGAAATTGCCAAAAATAGAGGGTTTGGTGAGATAAGGAAATACTTGGATAAGGTTTATAACCATATCAAAAGTATTTAAAACAAGAGCATCATCTGATTATGTATGTTAATTCAAGTTTTTAGAATATTTATATAATTGCCTAATTATATCTTATTAGTGAATCTAATGAAGCAATTCATATGCTTATCTGCATAGTTATCATCAATAACAATCTTTTATGGCCAATTTGATGTTTATGAGGATTAATTCTTTTATATGAATAACAGAGATTAAAAAATACAAATATCAAACATCTTGAACATAGCTTCTTTCCCTATATTAGTCATTAATTACATTTCAATGAATTAGAAATCGTCGAATTCATCTTGCTCATATTTAGATGAAATGGTAACATCATCAAGATCCGAGTATAAGTCTCCACTAACTTAGATTATATATGCTTCGTTCATGTTTTATTTTTGGTCTTCAGTTAGTATGCTAGCCACTCCTATTTTGTACTGAGGCTTTTTGGTTAATAGTTAATAGATGAGAAGCTAAGCTTGTGATTTTTGATAGAGAATTCGAAATTTTCTTTTTTGTTCCTCGAACTCTAAACCGAGATGATCGTAATATTGAAAAAATAGTAATCTTGGAGCTAACTTGACCATCACTTTGCTTCCCATAAGTCGTAAAATTCGTCTAAAAAAGTCCCACGCCATTTATGTCAGAATTATTATAGATGATTCATTAAATATCTCTATTCATGAACAAATACAATGATTTGGCTTTTTATTATTGAGTAGAAATTGAGAAGTAGCTTTTTGACTTCAGTTTCTCAGAATATATACGATATTTATGTCGAGTCTAGCTTATATGATTGGATGGATTGACTCATTCAATTTAATCTTAAAATAATAATAATGGAAACGGAGGCAAAAACACCAAAGTCTATTACTTGCAAAGAGATAACTCACTGAAATATTTAAATGAAAATGGAATGATCGTAAAAAGTTATTTATCACTTCAGGATCAGGAACTATCCTTATTTACACTACTTGGATTAAAATTCTTTTGTCTGGTCATTCTTACACATCCAAGCTGATGATAAGATCAGGTATGAATTTGGCTATATTATAATTTAATCTCAATTTTTAATGGATCTCGTTCTTTTTACAAGTACCTTTTGTCTTGGCACATTCATTGGGCTAACTATGAAAAAGCATGGAGTCTTCCTTATTTAAAACTTGAGGCTGGGAACTGCTAATCGCGATTATTTTGATAAAATGGAGAAGTAGATGTCAAAGCAAGAGTATTAGAATTATTTCTCTTTTAAAAACTCGACTCGCCATTTTGGGTCAGGGAACATATGATTGTCTCATATCAATTTAACCTTTAAGTTAATATTCAAAGAAGAATGGTTGCTTTATAATAACTAAAAAAATGAATAAGGACTACTTTATTTATCCTTATTTTTTCTATCTCAGAATTTCAGCCATTTTATGACTCAATCAAATGCCACATTCACTAATATTGACTTTCAACAAAACAAATCTCAGCAAGCTTATATTGCAAAATATTTTGGCAATGTATTCAGTCATTATACAAAACTAACTCTAAATAAAAACATTTTAGGTCATAAACAACATCAAATCATCAATAAATTTATTATACATTTAATCAATTTAGCCGTCATAAACGATTGAGTCATTTTTAGTCATTTATCACCTTAATTAAATTCATTTAATTCATTTCTTTATTTATAAAAACGCTCTATTGCTCTATATAAAGCTGATAAGTCTATTATGATATAATAAAGTCATATATGGAGCTCATTTAGGAAGAAAAAATAGTAAAAAAACCCAGAAGATCTCGTATTATTTGATTAATTGTAGGATAAGTTTGTGAAGACGAAGTTCAAGAGTATTTGAGGAGACCTGTCCAAAAGATTGAAAATTTAACCGAAAATCTTATGAACAGCTACGAGAAACCCACTTACTTAAGATCTCGGCATAAAAATTCTGAGGAAAATGAAAAGACCAAAAATTAGCAATAGAAGTCTAATTAAATAAGTTAACAATAAAAAAATAATGAAATCGATTAATAATAAAATAAACAATCTATCTATCATTAAAGTAACAGCGAGAAGGCTAACTAAATCGTGTAAAAAAAGAAAAAGCAAAAAGCAGCTGATCCCATGGAAGAAATGGAAGAAAGCAGTATCACAACTTCCAGTCACTAGCAGGAAGAACACGAGAATGCGTCCAAAGGATAAAGCCAACTATCTTCAGAAAAAATAAATTAAAACCATCGAAAAAATAAATCTTCGTCAGAAAGTTAGCATTAATAATAATAGCAAAAAAATAAATAAGACAAAGATTATACTCCATAGGAATAGGATGAGAAGTCAAATAAAGCAGATTCAAAGCAATAATCTTCTCAAATGAGTTATAAAAGGAGAAGACGAAGTCAAGCTCAAATGCTTTTAGCACATAAAATATAAGTTTTAAAATCTTTTCTCAATAAAAAAAAATATATTAGAAAAAAATTGCGGCCTAAAAAATTAGTCGGACCGCCATTATCACATTAAGAGTAATGGAAAATAGACTTACAAAAATATCACAAGCTTCGATAATTGATCAGGCAGGAAATGAATGAGAGAAAATAAATGATGGAGAAGATTGATGCATTCGGAGAATAGCAGCATCTCAAGACCATAAAAGTAGAAGAAGATATTCTATCTGGAAAAAGAGTGAGAGGTTAGCATAGCGAGGAGAATAGTTAAAACAATAGTCGAAGTTCAAGTTTATCCTCCAGTTCTTCTTCAAGCAAATCACGATCATCATCGAAATCGAATAAAAAATCAAAATAAAAGATGAAAGCGAAATAAGAGTAGCAACACAAATAAATCCTTTAGAAAACTGAGGAAAAATAAGAAGAAGAGGAGAATGATGATGAGTTGGATAGTGCTGAATAAATTTGCAAAGGAACAAAAAAAGATATTTCTCATTTCAAAAAATTAATTGACTAAAATTTAGATTCGCTAAAACCAAAACCGGATAGACGTCGCAGAAGGAGGAGAAAATTTATATCAAATCATAGATAATACAACTATCCAAAAACTAGAAATAAAAAATAAAAAGTGAAAGAATAACCAGTCAAAGAATAGGAAAAGACTAGTAGTAAAAGGTAGTCGACAAATGTAATGAAATCAAGGATAAAGTAATAATCGTAGAATAAAAGTAAAGTAAAAAAGGAAGCCAGCAATTTAGGGCAAAAAGATTAGAACTCAAACAGAAAAGTGGAATTGCCTCAAAAAATACATCATTTAAGAGAAAAGAGATTGCTCTAAGAAGAAAAAAGAAAGGTAAAATAGAATAATTCATAATCTTAGCCTCTCTCTTAATAAAAAATGGAGCGAGTCAAGCCTAAAATGCCCCATAAACTTTGGAGTGCAATTGAAGGCGAATCATTGACAAATAAATCTGTGTAACTCTAAAATAAGAGTCAACAGCTCAGTAATTCAGGCCCATCCAAAGCTAATAATCAAATCAAATCTACTGTGAGTAATATCTAAACAAGGAAGTCAACGAGACTAAAAAATTAAACAAACTAATTGTAAATTTCTTCTTCTCAAAAAGTACAGAGTAATGTTCCTGAGAAGACCAAATAAGAATACTACGCAGAATTTATTAATGATAAAAGAAAAAGTTTATCTCTTCAGCCACGACTAGTGCTTGAATCGATGTTATTTAGAATTGACAAGCAAACTCATATCTATTCTCCAGAGAGAGTGGAAGAAAGATCCAATGATCGCGATAAAAGCCAGAGACATAAGAAAAAAAAGCATATCAAATAAGTTTGTACATAGTCATAGTCAGAAGAACTGGATTATCGCAATCGTCATAAAATGTATGGCTATGAACCCAAATATTCAAGGAAAAATAAGAAATACAGGAAAATTATCCAAGAGTATACTGATTCTGATAATGATTAATACGAGCAATACTCAGCGAAACCAAAGGTATATCGAAAGGTAAAGCATCCTCATCAGCCAAAGAAAAGCATAATTCAAGTTGACCTAAATGGGCATACCGATTAATAGTAAATCAATCAAAATGAAAAGACTATTAGGAGGATAAATGCTGAGAATAATTAGGATTGAGAAAATGGCATGATTTCCATAAGATTATTCAATAATTGTAATTATGAGCGATTACTTAATATAAAATATTTCAATTATGTCCTCGATTTATTCCATTTTATTTGTATTTTTAATTTTGGTGATTCAAACGGATGACCCAATACAACTTGAAGGGCATACTCAGATAAATTAATGAAGGCTCCAACATCGATACATCCAAATTTAAAACTCTTCTCTCTTCGAAGAATCGTCTAAAAATCATTCGACAAAAAATGTTATTGCTCACCAATATCGCAATCTTCATCTTAAATTTAATTCAAATAAACCCTAAAAAGTTTGGTTTAACTTTTCTGCTATTTATGATTCAATTAGGAATGACGACAACTTCCCCATTCATCAGTAACTATATTATATAAAACTATCTTTCGGAATCTTCATAAACCATCTCATTTACCTATCTAATCCTAATAATTGTCATGTATAAATTAACAAAATCAGTGACATTTCTTCTCTGTGACTTTTTCTATACGAGCGTGGGATATGAGTATTTTGCCAGGCTATATTGGCATGTTCTCAACAATTATTATATGATGACTGGTATTTTTTTATTAACTTAGGAAAAATTCTAAATTTGATAGAATATGACTGTGGACTTCTTTCCAATCTATGCTATGCTTTATTAACTTCATTATTTGATTTGTTGTAAATAATCGTCCTGTTAGGACTGTTGATCAAATATCTGATGCATACAGAACAATTTTCACTGTTCATGGGAATACTAATCCTCTATTTGGTGAGTAATGTTGGGGTGAACTACTTTACTTTTACTTTTAACAGAAGATATTTAAAACAGAAGGATAAAAGACTGAATTATAATATTAGTAATAACAGTTTTTAATAAATAATCAAGCACAGATAACAGTAACTGGTCTACAATCGCAGATTTTTATATCTAAAAATTGTATCCAAACTCATTGGCTTAATATTTCCTACTCTCATTAATATTTACGTATTTGTACTGACTGATAGGGATAGTATTAAAAATGATTAATACATTCTTCTTATCTTGATTAATCTTATCAAATCTCCAATAGATCAGTTATTATTTACAGCTAACATGATGGTAGAAATCATATACTCCTGTAGAAGAATCATTACTTTTGCCTAGGCACTAACTAATTCTCTCCTAACTATTAATTAAGATTAAATTGGATCATCAGAATGTCTTGAGCAGCCAGCCCAATCATCATTGATCCCCTCCACCATTTCCATAAAATAAACAGGCAACATTTGTTTACCACTAATTACAAAATATTGCCGATAGCACATTTCTTTGCCGTATATATTTTCTCTTCTATTAGTTATTTTAATGGTCTTAACAGGAAAATATCTTAACTATTTCATTACCAAGCACATCATTTCCAATACTTATTCGACAATTGATTTTTTAGGCATGGCTTATCAAATTATTATTCCTTTGCTCTTATATTTCATTTTAATTAGCCTCTCTCAGAAAATAGCATATTCCATATTTCATGAGATTAAGTCAAAACCATAAAACCTCAACTGCGAATTCTTAAACCGCATTAGTGGAGATATCACTGCAATAGATCGATCGACCACTACAAATTCTTATGAAATTATTATGTCAGTAAGTTTCATTATTAGCTCATATGCATACTCCATTATGTCTCTTAATCAATTATGGATACAAATTATACTGGCCTTATTCTTTTCTATCTGTATAATTATGGCCTTTAAAGTCAATAGATTCATCATGAAATCTCGTAGATAGGTCATCAGGAAAGAGTGTTATCTCAAATCAGGCATAATTCGTTGCTTATTGAAATAAAAAAAGATAGAAGGTAACAAGTAGATGCGTAAACTTTGGCGAAACATCTTTGAATGTAAATAAATGGGTCTCTTTATATAAAACTACTATATGTGCATTCTTTCTACAATTTTACTTGTTTTTTCACTAGTCCTCATTGTGTTAAGTGAATACTTTAACATTCCCAATTTTTAAAAGTCCATCATTTTTATTTCTTGTATGAATATTGATTTTGACATGCTCAATATGTTCTTTTCAGCAGTTCGGTTGGAGCTTTCTCTGGTCTCTTTCGAGAGAGTGCTCAATGCCATTAAGTATGAATGATATTTTGTATTTATTTAATTCTATGATTATAAATATCACAGCAACAGATAAAGCCCATAAAAAACAACACATAGAGTTAGAGTTACAATGAATATACACTTCAAACGAAAGTGAATTGATTTTTAAAATTAGCCTTACTCAGGATCCCCCATTTGACTCTATTTAGGCAGATAAATACGAGCATTGTAATTCCTAAAGGTGGAAGAAAATTATTTCCGGCAAATGGTCGACCCATTATGATATTGTTGCGATTGAAATGAGAGCGGGTTGCGATGCTATCAGAGTTGGGAATTTTAGGTCGATTGATAGGCAATGGTCGTTCAGGAATATCTTTATCTGCCTATTTCCCTTCATCATGGTCTATGAAAATAGGATAGATATCAGTTTTATCACTTGGTTCGAGGCATATAGCACATTTTTATTATCGTAGATTGGATCGATAATAGCATTACCAACTAGCGTTATTAAAGCAATACCAGTATAGATGCCCACATCGTGTGAGGATGGGCTAGTGCGCTTTTTTGTTGCATATTAAACAGTCATAAAGAAGCTCGTTATCGGTAATAGGATTTTAATTTTTCATCGTGGCGATCCTTTCCAAAATAATATAAATTATAGAGCAAGATAGCATTCTAAACTTAGAATACTTAAATAATTTTACTATTTGGTGATTTTGGATTGTACTTATTGAGATTTAGAAGTATAAACCATAACCACCTTCATAGTTTTTTTCATGTAGTCTTTATAATTTCTGAAACATCGGTTTTATCTGTCATTTAAGTCATTTATCAGGAGCCATGAAACTAAAAGTATATTCTGACGTTCATTTGAAGATTAGTTTCAAAAAGAATACTTGAATAATTAAAGAGAAGAGTTTGAGCAACAGGATTATTATATATTTTTTAATCCTTTATATAATTGAAAATTCAATTCTTAATAGATTAGTTCTATTTA